>JAEEGI010001455.1_pt1 | contig 59034 bp, 52 predicted proteins | sample 8958751 | NCBI WGS metagenome assembly JAEEGI01 (sample SAMN16246545, study PRJNA631951) | gut metagenome | biome: gut microbiome; feature: rumen; material: KS-attached | host: Bos | place: Iran: Karaj | collected 2018-10
TCGATCACGACGTTGGAAAAATCGATCTTCTCCGGCTCGGCGGGAGCTTCGGGGGCGGCTTCCGCGGGGGCGGCCTCTGCCTTTTCCTCCTTCTTCGGCATGTCCAAGGGCTTCATTGTCGGGAATAAGATCACATCACGGATGGAATCGGAACCGGTCAGGAGCATGACGCAGCGATCGACGCCAAAGCCAAGCCCACCCGTAGGCGGCATACCATATTCCATGGCATTCAGGAAATCCTCGTCCATCATGCCCGCTTCCTCATCGCCCTTCGCCCGCAGTTCCATCTGCTTTACGAAGCGCTCTCTCTGATCGATGGGGTCGTTGAGTTCGCTGAATGCGTTGCCCATTTCGCAGCGGCAGATAAACGCTTCATACCGCTCAGTAAGCCGCGGGTCATCCTGACAGCGCTTTGCCAGAGGGGAAACGTCTACAGGATATGTGGTTATGAAAACAGGCTGGATCAACTGTTCCTCGACCTTTTGGTCGAAGGTCTCATACAGTGCATGCCCCCAGGTGGGCTCCACGCCGGACATGTCTACGCCTGCCGCCTTCGCTGCGGCAACCGCCTCCGCATCGTCGGAGATGGCCATAAAATCCACGCCGACGTACTGCTTCACGGCATCTGCCATGGTCAGCCGGGGCCAGCTTGGTTTCAGATTGATATGTTCGCCCAGCCAATCCACCTCATAACTGCCCAGAAGCTCCAGAGCCGCCGAGGACAACAGCCCCTCAAAGATATCCATCATGCCATCCAGATTGGTGTATGCCTGATAGAGTTCAACCGTAGTGAACTCAGGATTATGCTTGGTGTCCATTCCCTCGTTGCGGAAAATGCGTCCCATCTCGAAAACGCGTTCAAAGCCGCCGACGATCAGCCGCTTCAGATGCAGCTCCGTCGCTATCCGCATGTACATATCCAAATCAAGCGCGTTATGATGGGTAATAAAAGGTCTTGCGGTGGCGCCGCCGGAGATCGTATTCAGGACGGGAGTTTCGACTTCCATGAATCCCCGATCATTCAGATACTTCCGAAGGAAGGTCAGAAAACCGCTGCGGATCGTAAAGGCCTTGCGCACTTCCGGATTCATGATAAGGTCCACATATCTCTGACGATACCGGGCTTCCTTATCGGTCAAGCCATGGAATTTCTCCGGCAGCGGACGAAGGGACTTGCTCAAAAGTGTGATCTCCTGGCAATGAACGGAGATCTCGCCCCGACGTGTACGGAAAACAAAGCCTTTGACTCCGATGATATCGCCGATATCGAAGCGCTTGAATTCGTCAAAAGCCGTATCCCCCAGGTCATTCACCCGAACATAGAGCTGGATCCGCTCCCCATTATCCAACAGATCGCAGAAAAAAGCCTTTCCCATGTCCCGTTTGCTCATGATTCGACCGGCAATGGATACGGTCTGATTCTCCAATGCTTCAAAATTGGTTTTGATCTCATCCGCGGAACTGGTGCAGTCAAAACTGGTCACGAAAAAAGGATCGCGCCCATCGGCCTGCAAACGAGCAAGCTTATCTCTGCGGATCTGCAGGATCTCGCTCAATTCCTGCTGGAGATTCTCTCCCCCAGTCACTTCCGGCATAATACTTTCTCCTTAACGTTTATCTGCTGACGGAAACAATACGAAACCGCAGGACACCATCCGGCGCTTCCACAGTGACCTCGTCATCTTCTTTATGACCCATAAGAGCACGTCCTATGGGAGAATCCTCGGAAATACAACCGATACGGGGATCCGATTCCTGGGAACCGACGATCTCATACCGTTCTTCCTCGTCGCTGCCCACCTCAACAATGGTGACCTTTGATCCCATGCCGATGCTGTCTCCGCCGCTGCTGGTCTCGATCACCTGGGCATTTTCCAGAAGACTCTGCAGCTCGTTGATCTTGGCATACAGCTTTGCCTGCTCAGTCTTTGCTTCATCATATTCACTGTTTTCCGAAAGATCACCGAAAGATCGGGCCTCACGGATCAGTTCTGCAACTTCCTTTTCCCGAACAGTCTGCAGATAATTCAGTTCGTCCTTCATTTTCTGGTAACGTTCCAGAGACATCTTTACTTTCGGCATATTCATCTTCCTTTTCCGTTATGATACCTTTATGGCGGCTGAAGGTCGCCCTCCCGCCGCCTTGCATTTTTCTGTATTATATGCAAATTCAGCACAGTGTCAAGCTTAATTCCCTATTTTCTCTTGAACAGCTTTCCTGGCTTCCATCAGTTGGTCGTCCTCATCCTGTTTCAATAAACCATAAGAGAATTCTTCCCGCTTTTCTTCGCTTAACAGTACGGTCTGATCCGGTGTGAGACCGACGCCGGCCAAACTGTTTCCAAGCGGTGTGTAGTATTCCTGGGTGGAGATGTGGAGCGCGCTTCCATCCCGCAACTGCAAGGTCACTTGTGCGTATCCCTTGCCTGTGGTCTGCTCTCCGACGATCTCTGCCCATTCGTATTCCCGGAGCGCAGCAGCGAAAAATTCAGCTGCGCTGTAACTGCCAGAGTCAACCAATACGGCCATGGGCAGCTGCACACATTTGCTGTCGGACATCTCCTGATTCTGGTTTCCCTGGTTATCCCTGCTGATAAAAAGAACGCCCTCCGGCAAAAGGTGGTCCAACAGCTGCAGCAGCTGATTCAGCTGTCCCCCGGGATTATTCCGCACGTCAAAGATCAGGCCAGCTGCTCCGGCACTGCACAGCTCTTCCACTGCCTGAACAGCCTGCTCTCCGCTTCGGTCTTCGAAGTTCAGGATCCGGATATATCCAATACCTTCGGGGAGCATCTTCCAGGAAACAGGGTCTGTATCCACATTGCCGGGCTGAAGTTCATATGCTTGCTCCAGTCCATCCGCAGTGCGCAGCACCAGCCGTACCACGCCCGTTTCCATCGCTTCCGTGACCAGATCCATGGCTTCAGCCAGTGAAGAATTCTCCACACTGCGTTCGTTCACGGAAAGGATCCGACTGCCCGGAGCGATCTGTGCTTCTCCTGCCGGAGATGCCGGATAGACGGAATAAACGATGACCCCTCCGGTCTCCCCGCTTTTGACGACAAGACCCAGCCCATGATATCGGTTGCTTTCAAACTTTCGATACTGTTCGAGCTGCGAAGTCGTCAAGTAATAAGACCACTGATCCTCCAGGCTGTCCACCATTGCGCTGATAGCCGCATCGGTCATCTTTTCCCGGTCTGCAGTACCGATATAGGCGGACTCGATCAGATCTGCAGCCTCCACCAATTTATCCTGCCGCAGGGGCAAAAAATGACGATCCAGCCAGGTGGTAGTCAAAAAGGTTACCAGAATTGCCGTCAGGATCAGGATCGCGGCAAACCAAACGCTGACTTTCCGCACTAATCCAATACCACGTAATTGGAGAAGTACTGGAGCGGATCCACTCTCTCCCCATTCTCAATGATCTCGAAGTGGATGTGCGGACCGGTGGAATAACCGGTCGAACCCACTAGGCCGATCACATCTCCCTGCTTCACAACATCATCCACGGAGACCAGGCGTTTATTCATATGGGCGTACAGCGTATACCTTCCGTTTCCGTGCGCGATCATCACATAGTTGCCATAGGAATAGCTGCTTTCCGAAGTGACCACAACGCCGCCGTCGGACGCATAGATATTTGTGTTATACGACGCGCCGATATCGATCCCATAGTGGGTACGCCAATAATGGAGGATCGGATGGTAGCGTGTGCCGAATAGACTGGTAACGTAATAACTGTCCGAAGAGGGCCAAAGGTAGGTGCCGGTGGCGTTAACCCCGGCGTTCTTCATAAGTTCCTGCCGTTCCAGCTCCTCGATCTGCTTCAGAAGCGTATAGGCCTCCGCATCCAGCTGCCGTTCCTGACGCTCAAGCTCTGCAGCCAGCTCTGCCAGTTCCTGAGCCGAACGCTGCTGCTCCTCCAGCATTCCTTCCAACTCCTGGATCATCCGGGTGGATTCCTCCCGCAGCGCTTCATACTCCCTCTGCAGTTCCTCTTGCTCTGCCTGCTTATCCTCGCATACGCCCTTGGCATCATAGAGAGCCTGCTGAGCAAGCGCCACTTCCTGCCGGACCAGCTCCATTTCATGAATAAGCTGCTCGCCTCTGGCGTTCACTTCATCTACCATATCCAGACGGCTCAATAGGTCGGCAAAGCTGTTAACGCCGCCCATAAGGATATCCATATAAGTGATATCCCCGCTCTCCTCCATGCTGCGGAGCTGCCCGCAGAAGGTCTCCCAGCGCACTTCTTCCTCGGCAGCCGCGATGTCATACTCCTGCCGTTTGACTTCGATCTCGTCCTCCAAGACGGTGATCTGCTGAGCAAGATTATCCAACTCCTGCTCTGTCACAACAATGAGCCGATCGTATTCTTCCTTCCGTGCCTGGGTGGCAGAAATATCATCCTTCAGCTCGTTGATTGTGGATTGAAGCGCAGCGCGCTGCGCAGCCAGATCCTGCTGCTGTTCTTTCAGCGCTTTCTTCTCTTCCTCGATCTCCTCCTGCTGCTGATTGAGTTCATCCAGGCTGGCGGCGCCGGCTGGAACCAGGAGAAAATCCAGAATCATATACAAAGTGCTCCCCAGCAAAAGTACCGCCAGGAAAACAGCAAGTACACGCGCCCATTTCTTTGTACGTTTTTTCATATCATCAAATCCTTATATAGTTGCGGATCGCGATGCGGCTGCCCAATACTGCGGCGAGAAGTCCCAGGAAGAGGAACGCAGCCAGAAGCGGCAAAGCGATCACCCGGAAAGGGATCACATTAAGAAATGCCAGGCCTGAGGAAGCGATCCTGACTTCAAACAGCGTGTAAAGGGTCCACTGCAGAAGATAGGACAGCAGCGATCCGGTAAGCCCCAATGCGATACCCTCTATGGTGATCGGCCAACGTACGAAACTGTTTGTCGCGCCGATCATCTTTACCAATCCTACTTCTTTCCGGCGCTCATAAGCGGTCACGCGCAAAGCGCTGGACATGATAGCCATACAGACAATAAAGAGAAGGACGATCAATGCAGAAGATACTACGTTTACTACCTTCTGCGCGGCGACAAAGCTTGTGGAGATGCCGAGATGCGCATTGACCCAAGCGATGCCGGGAACATTGGCAATATCCCTCTGTGTCTTGGCCATGAGCGCAATATCGTCCAGATAGATGATATAGCGATGGCGAAAAACGTTTGCTTCCAACCGCTCAAACAGGCTGCTTTCCCGAAGCTTGGAGAGGAAACTCTCCATTGCTTCTTCACGGCTGACGAATTGCGCTTCCCGCACGTTTGGAACGGCAAGGATCGCTTTTTCCAGCGCCTTTGCTTCATCGTCGGTCAAATCCTCATTAACAAAGGCCATGATGGGGTTCTGGTCCTCAAGATCGATTACGATATGGCGCACATTCAGGGCGATCAATCCGCAGGTACCCATGATCAGCAGACAGGCGATAATGATCACTACTGTCAAAAATGAGGAAAGGCCATGGGCAAAAACGCCCCTTGTTCCTTCTTTCAAATAGTATCCCAGGCGATTCATTCCATGTACCAACCTTTGCTGTCTTTGGAAAGCCTTCCGTTTTCAATACGAATGACCCGTTTGGCAAACTGATTGACCAGCGTCTGTTCATGAGTAACAACGAGCATAGTTGTACCCTGCTCACTGATTTTTGTGAGCAGTTTCATCAGTTCGGCGCTGAGATTCGGATCGATGTTGCCAGTCGGCTCGTCTGCAATGATGGTCCTCGGGTTATTGGCCAACGCTCTCGCGATCCCGACGCGCTGCTGTTCCCCGCCGGACAGTTCTGCAGGCATATCACGCATCCTGCCTTCCAATCCGACAAGTCCCAGAACGTATGGCACACGTTCCCGGATCTCGCTGCGGGATGCCCCGACCACATGCATGGCCAAAGCGACGTTATCATATACATTTCTGCTTTCAATCAGGCGAAAATCCTGGAAAATGATCCCCAGTGTCCGGCGCAATTTGGGCAGCTTCCGCGGTTTGATCTTGGACATATCATAACCGTTTACCATTACTTCGCCCTCTGTGCTGCAAATCTCGCCGGTAATCAGTTTGATGATGGTGGATTTACCGCTTCCGGAAGGCCCGACCAGAAAAGCGAACTCTCCATTTTCCATAGAAAAGGACACGTCTTCCAGCGCCTTGTGTCCGTTTTCATAAACCTTATATACATGCTCCAGTTTAATCATGAAGCCAGGTTCCTCCGCTCAGTTTATCTTCTCCTGGGAAGCCAGATATTTATTTACCATCAGCGCAACCTTGAACACAATCGCGTGGTCGAACTCTCTCAAATCCAGTCCGGTGAGTTTTTTGATCTTCTCCAACCGATAAACCAGTGTATTTCTGTGCACGAACAATTTTCTTGAAGTCTCGGAAACATTCAGATTGTTCTCGAAGAAGCGGTTGATGGTATCCAGCGTTTCCTGATCCAATGCGTCAATGGGGCTCTTCTTGAAGACCTCGGACAGAAACATCTCGCACAGGGTGGTAGGCAGCTGATAGATGATCCTGCCGATGCCAAGGTTATCATAGTGGATAATGTGTTTATCGTCGTCAAACACCTTGCCGACTTCAATGGCGATCTGTGCTTCTTTATACCGTTCGGCTAATTCTCTCAGGTGATTCGCAACAGAGCCTACACCGATCACCGGCTTGACATAGAGTTCCGTGGTGAGGGTATTTTCGATTTGTGTGGCGTATTTATTCAGCTCGGTGCTGTCTGTACCGGGCGTCAGTTCCGTGATGAGCACCACATCTGTGGCATTGATTCCAAAGATAAAGTCTTTCTGCCGATTGGGGAACAGATTCTGCATCACTTCGATCGTGGCGGCATCCACCTTATCAGGCTGACGTATTAGAAGAACACCCCGCGGAGTATTCAAATCGATCCGCAATTCCTTGGCCCTGGCGAACATATCCACCAGCAAAGTATTCTCAGAGATGATATTCTTGATAAAAGTAGTCTTGTCATATTTCTCTTCGTAATAGGACTTTGCTTCATTAAATGCAATGGAAGCCAGCATACAAACGGTTTTGGAGTATTCATTATCCCCTTCCACAAAAGCGGCATAATCAAACTCCGAAGCAATTCCGCCCAAAACCCGGAATGTCCTTCCCTGATGAACGACTACGGGACTGCTGCTCGCGGCGATCGCCGACGCTGCACCTTCCAATTCTGCTCCCATCATGTTCAGCGCATTGCAGGCTACAACACAGCCATCCGCATCAATTACGCCGATCACCTTATCTGTAGCTTCCTTCATCTGAACGATCACACTCTGAAAAAACCTGGCCGACATAACCGCGTCCTCCTTCTGGTTGATTCTTATGGGAGTTATGTCTATCATACCTTTTTTTGTGCAATTTTTCAAGTGGGTGGGTAAATATGTTTTGAAAACAATCCATGAACAAAAAGGACCGCCTCTTTCGAGGCGGTCCTGAATAAAACCGGAATCCGGATCAGTTGGTGATGGTCTTTTCGGTGTCGTAATCGAAGAGGTGGAGCTTTTTGGTATCGACGTAGAGCTTGATCCTGTCGCCCATCTTGCATGTCGTGCTGCCGGTGGGCACAACAGCGGTAAGAGCGATATCGCCATTGTTCAGGTAGAGGTTGGTGTCGGCGCCAAGGAGCTCGGTCATGTCAACTTCAGACTCAATGACCTGGTTGGGATACTGGGCAATAAGAGCTTCCTCATCATGGATATCGTTCGGGCGAATACCGAAGATGACCTTCTTTCCGGCATAAGCCAGAACTTCAGGCTTGCGGCCCTTATTCTCAGGCAGAGCGATCTTGCAGTTGTCGCCGAAGATCAGGTAGGTAACGCCATTCTCATCAACCAGTTCGCCTTCGCCCGTATTCATCTGCGGGGTGCCGATGAAGGTGGCGACGAAGAGGTTGGCCGGATTTTCATACAGCTGCTGGGGAGCGGCGACCTGCTGCACAAAGCCGTCCTTCATAACCACAATGCGGGTGCCCATGGTCATGGCTTCGGTCTGGTCATGGGTAACGTAGATGAAGGTGGTGGCCAGCTTCTGATGCAGTTTGGCCAGCTCGGAACGCATGGCAGTACGCAGCTTAGCATCCAGGTTGGACAGAGGCTCGTCCAGGAGGAGGACCGTGGGGTTACGCACGAGAGCACGGCCCAGGGCTACACGCTGTCTCTGGCCGCCGGAAAGAGCGGCGGGCTTGCGGTCCAGCAGGTGCTCGATTTCAAGGATCTGAGCGGCCTCGTCGACGCGGCGCTTGATCTCATCCTTGGGCATCTTGCGGAGACGCAGGCCGAAAGCCATATTCTCGAAAACGGTCATGTGCGGATACAGGGCGTAGTTCTGGAACACCATGGCGATATCGCGCTCTTTCGGAGCTACGTCGTTCACCAGTTTACCATCGATGTACAGTTCGCCGAGGGTGATCTCTTCCAGACCGGCGATCATACGAAGGGTCGTGGATTTGCCGCAGCCGGAAGGTCCGACCAGGATGATGAATTCCTTGTCTTCAACATCCAGGTTGAAATCGGAAACCGCAGTAACGCCGCCGGCATACTTTTTGTATATGCCCTTCAAGGTTACACTAGACATGTTTTGACCTCCAACATAATCAGATTCAGTTCTATGCTTGGAACATTGACCTTATATTAGCACAATTCCTTTTATTGCGCAATTTACCGAACAGCCAAAGCTGACAGCATTTTCTTGTACAAATTGCCAGCGTTCCGCGATCAGCAGTTCACTCAGCCCGACTCATGCTCCGGATCACGATCAGTTTGCGTTTCAATGCTCCTTTTCTCGTCTTCCGTCAATTCCCGGAATCCTCCCGATGCCAAGCCGGCATCCAGCCGAAGACCGCCGATGGATATGCGTTTCAGATACCTAACCCGTGTTCCCTCGGCGAGAGCCATCCGTTTCACCTGATGGTACTTCCCTTCCCGGATCCGAACGATCGCCCCCATTCGATCGGCATCGGGAATCAGCTCGGCCGGGAGGCATATACTGCCGTCATCCAGCCTGATCCCATCCCGAAATCGCTGCTCGGCTCCCTGGGGAAAGGGATGCGAGACCCGGATGCGGTACTCCTTTATGATCCCGCTTTTGGGCGAGATGACCCGGTGACAGAAAGCACCATCATTTGTCAGGATCAGCAATCCCTCAGAATCCATATCCAGCCTGCCGGCCGGAAAAAGCCCGCAGTGTCGGTATTCCTCCGGAAGCAGATCCAAAACCGTCGGCCGGTCCGGGTCCTCTGTGACACTGAGATACCCTGCGGGCTTATTCATCATCAGGCAAACAGAACCCCTCCAAACAGCCCGGATCCCATCCACACGGATATCCCAGTCGGTGTCGCAGTGCATCGCTGCATTCTCTGCAGCGGAACCGTTCACCGTGATTCTTCCCTCCCGCACCAGACGCTTCACGAGGCTTCTGGGAACCAGGCCGGAATCAGAAATCAGTTTATCAAGTCTCATTACCGGCAATGGCATCAATTCCCCTTTCCCTTCATATGTATTCTCCAGAGGATGGACGGGGATCGGACAATGATCCCGCCCTCTTCGGTGAAAACCGCGTCGGTCAGGCGCGTATTGGAGGCAGTTATGTTTGTATTTACCGCAAAGCTGAACCGAAGAAAGGCGGTGCTCTTCCTCATCGTCTTCGCGCTGATCCTGGCGGCGATCATTCTGGCGGTTTCCCTTCGCGGTACGGGGATCACTCCCCGTTCCGAACGCACACCGACACCGGCGCCGATCCGTACCGCCGGAGACGCAGCCGCTTATCTGGCAGCCTTGGGCTGGGAAGTCGAACCCGATCCGCTGGAAGTCCGGGAGATCGTGATCCCCCGAAGTTTTTCCGGTGTTTATGCGGATTACGTCGATCTCCAGAAAAAGCAGGGCTTCCCCATTGAAAAGTATGCAGGAATGGACGCCGTCCGATACACCTTCAAGGTTTTGAATTATCCTACAGGCGAGAAGGAGATCGTCGCAGATCTGGTGGTCAGCGGTCAATCTGTCATCGCAGGAGACATCCAGTCTACCGCACTGGATGGATTCATGACCGGTCTGAAGCCAAATGCATCTCCCGGGATATAAACCAAAAGGGCGGCGGGATTCCATCCGCCGCCCTTTGCTTTAGGAAATTACATAATAGGATCCATGGCCAGAGCCGGATGGTTCTTTTCCTGCAGGAAAGCCAGTACCCCTTCACTGTCTGTGGCGATGGTTTCATCGCAGATCATGTCTGAGAAGTTATCGATGCCGTATACTTCTTTGGCCGTCTTGTTCAGCCTCGCCGCCACATCGTCCTTCAGTTCCTTGGGCATCCAAACGATTCTTTCAAGACCGCCTTCCGCGCCAATGAACTTTTTGGAAGCGATGAAATGGCGTCCGTGCCCCATGAAACCGGGCGTCTGTTCGCCGCCGCCGGTCATGGATGCCAATTCGCCGAAGGACATCCCCGTAGGAGTCATTCCGCTGTATTCGCGGTTGACCACCACAACGCCGTTTGCTTCGGGCATAAGACCGCAGATACACTCGAAGCAGCCGCAGGAGGTCATAGGATCCTGGACCAGGGAATAAAGGGTCACCTTTTCTACCGCCCCGTGGGTTGCATTGGCTACCATCTTATTCACGGATTCATAAGCCCCGAGCTTTTCATCAATGAGGCCTTCCTTGGGAATGGGCTGGCTGGGGCCGGTAGGAGACAGTTCATAGGTGGCTTTGGCATCCAGCCAGGATACCGCGCCGCAAAGGCCCAGGCGCTCCGGCGTAACCACGCAGCAGTGTGCAGGGGCAAAACTCTGGCAAAGAATGCAGGTGTAGAAGGTGTCCACACTCTCATCAGTCAGCGACGCAAGCCGATCATCCCGGTAACGATACCGCGGCATGGCTGTGTTTTCCAGCGTCGCTTTGACTTTTTCCAAATCCGTTATGAAGGTGACCTGGACCCGGTCCACGACAGAGCTGAACTCGTCCATGATCATGGCATAAAGGACTTCACCGAAGTCGCGCAGCTTCAGGCCGCGGGCCATGCTCTCCTTGCTGATGCGAATGCGGAAGAGGTTCCGCTGTCCGGTGTGCATTACGCCTTCCATATAGTTGAACCAGGCATGGATACGACGCTCAATGACAGGCTCAAAGTCTTTCTGCATCTTGGCGCCCGCCACGTCCACCAAAGTGGCCAGCGGCATACGGATCAGATCCTCCGCATTCTCCGGGATATCCGGACCGTCGATGACAATGCGGTGATCCTCCACCTCATGCAATTCTTTCATGCTGACCAGCTCGCAGGTGGGGTTATGATCGGAATCAAACTCAACGTAGGTCTGTTTTTTGCGGATGATCTCGCCCTCGAAAGCCGCTGCAAAGCTCACCGGAAGCTGAACCGCTTTGGCCTTTACCTTGATGCTGCGCAGTTCGAGGGATGCTTTTACGGTTTCTGAATGATCGCAGACGGAAACGAGAGCTCCGGGTACCTGATTCTCGCCCAGGTCGATATCCACGATCACCGGGAAACCAAGCGCAATGGCCCCGGCGCCGGCGGAAACCGTGACATTATCAATGGCTCCGAAGGTGTTGACAAATGCCGGTACGCGATCCTTGGTGTATTTCAGCATAGCGCCCAGGTCTCCCGGCTTCACGTTTCCGAAGATCAGGCCTGCGCGGATCGCAACCGTCACGACATGGATCACGCTGGTCACATCATGTCCCAGCGGAACGACGCGGAAATCAAGGCCCATTTTTACGCCCTGTTCAGCGCACTGCTCGATCACATCCCCCACCAGGAAGGACAGCAGGCCTTTATCCTGGTAATCCCTCACGATGGCGGCTACATCCGCCGCGTTTTCCGCCTTGCCCAAAACCACCGCAACGCCGGGAATATCCCCGGTAACAAGCGGTACGCCCAGGCTGCGGATGATCGGATCGGGCACAAAACCGATGCCGCTGTCGTTTTCATACGGTTTTTCTTCAGCGACAAACTTCAGAAGCTCAAGGATCTCGGCGCCGACTGCGGTCGCCAGACCCGCGTTCAGCGCATCTCCCAGATCCTCCTTGTTTGTAATGAGGCTTTTCAGCACCTCAACACAGGCGGGAAGATCGCCCAATTTCTGGACTTTGACTCCGGTTGCGGCATAGATCGTCGGGCAGAAATAAGCAGTATCGGGGAAAGCCGCCTTCTTTTCCGCACCGTATTTGGCGATAGCATCCTGAACGGCCTTCTCCGTCAAGCCGGCTACCGCATTGGAACCGCCATAGATGAGATCAGTTAAAACGCTCATGGATAATCCTCCTTCTTGAAATATGTGCCGCGGAGCTTGCGAGCAATGCCGCGGCACATTAAATATATAGATTATTCCCGAAGGAACGCTCAGATCTCCAGGAAGGAATCCGCATAAAGGGTGTTGTTCTTAATGATATCGCAGGACTTGATCGTCTCCATCAGCCGCTTATCGCAGGGGTTGGCAATGCAGGAGGTCAAGCCGCAGTACATGGCCATGGCCACGGTGGCGCTGTCCAGGATAGGACGGATATGCTTGGGCGTCATATTAGATACGTTGGAAAGGCCGCCGGTGGAATTGAACCCCATATCGCTCAGATCCTTAATGAAGCTCAGTACTTCCATCTGCTTTTCCTGCATTCCCTTGATCACCAGGAACAGAGGATCGAACCAGAGATCTTCAGCTTCCATGCCCAGCCCCATGCCGCGTTCCAGCATCTCCTGGCAGCAGGCCATGCGCTCGTCATTGTCGCTTGAGACGCCGGCTTTGGAGCAAAGAGCGATGCAGATCGCGTCATTGGCAGCAGCCAGGTCGATATTTTCGATCCGATCTCCCGCATCGGCAGAGTTCACGATGGGTTTGCCCTTGCTGCGATTATAGACCTGGATACCGGCCTCGATTGCCTTGCGGTTGGAGGTATCAAGGCAGAGAGGGACATTATCAAAATTCTCCTGCAGGAGTTTAACTGCCCACTGCATCAGTTCGGGACCGTTCTTCTCGGCAGGACCGATGTTCACGTCGAGATAAGTGGCGCCGGCCTGAAGCTGCTCACGAGCGCGGTCCAGGATCGGACCCGGGGTCATGGTCTCCATTGCCTGTCTGATGGTAGGGGAAATGCAGTGGATCCGTTCGCCGATTACAATGAATTTTGCCATAGTTGTTCTCCTTCCATATGTCGCTTTCGCGTGTATCTCTCAAAAAACTTCAGTTTTCCGTCTGCTCGGATTCAATAGCAGCCAGTGCCTGTTCCAGAAGATCATTGCCTTCGTTGAAACTATGGATCGCTTCGTGGATACGGTCTGCAGCAGCTTCCTTACCCTGCCCGTTCAATTGATGGGCCAGATCATGAAGCTCTTCCGCATGATGGCGGTTATGCTCAAGCATATATTTGAGCAGTGCCAGGGTCTGTTTTACAGCGTTTTCTCCTCCATCATGCATATGATCATGCTGATGTTCATGTCCATGTGAATGGTCGTGCAAAGCGGACGCCTCCTGTAATTCAATCTGTTTGCTTTGAAATACAGCTGTTCACATGTTCGCTCAGCTGTATTGCTTTTTTACTATAACATATTTTGATAGCGGAAGCCATATCCATTCCTTTGTTTTGCGCACTTTTTTCTTTGAATCAAACGGAAAAGGACGCCTCCGCTGCTTTGCAGAAAAGGCGTCCTTACTGAACTGGAATGGAAAATTACTCTTCTTCTCCGGAATACTCCTGGGGAGCATCGGTATCATAGACGATCGCGTCCTCTCCGCTGTCTTCAAAAGCGGGAGCCGCAGGACGTTCGCCTTCCATAAGGGCCTTAATGCTCAGGGAGATCTTCTTGTTGTCGTAGTCGATATTGGTGATCTTCACGTCCACGGTCTGGCCTTCAGAGAGGACTTCATCAGGCTTGCCGATGCGCCGTTCGTTGGTGATTTGGGAAACATGGATCAGGCCGTCAACGCCCGGAACGATCTCAGCAAAGGCGCCGAATGCCATCAGCTTGACGATCTTAACGGTAGCGACGCTGCCGATCTGATAGGCTTCGGTAAACTTGTTCCAAGGATTGTCTTCCGCCTTGCGGTAGCCCAGAGAGATCTTCTTCTTTTCCTTATCGAAGGACAGCACATGAACTTCGATAACATCGCCGACCTTCAGGACTTCCGCAGGATTATGCACACGCTTCCAGCTGAGCTCGGAAACATGAACCATACCGTCTACGCCGCCGATATCCACGAAAGCGCCGTAGGAGGTAAGGGATTTTACGGTTCCGGTATATGTCTTGCCAACTTCGATTTCCGCCCAGGTCTTATCGGCGGCAGCCTTGCGCGCTTCATACTGCACGGCGCGGATAGAGCCAACGACTCTCCTTCTGGAATGGTTGACCTCCGTGATGCGGAGCTGTACGCGTGTCTTCAGCAGGCTGCTCATGGGCGCATCCTTGGGCAGACCGGTCTGTGAAGCGGGAACAAACACACGGATACCCTTTACGTTTACCACGATACCGCCCTTGTTTTCTTCCGTAACGAGACCCTCGACAGGGATCCGGTTTTCACGGGCTTCTTCGATGCTGTCCCAATTCTTCACCGTATCAAGACGCTTCTTGGAGAGCTGAACGGTACCTTCCACGTCGTTTACGCGCATGACAAAGGTCTCGATTTCTTCGCCGACCTTCGCCACGTCCTCGGGCTTCAGATCGGGATCGTCAGTCAGCTCAGAAATCGGAATGTATCCGGAATGCTTCGTACCCAGATCCACGGTCACTTCGTTGGGGCCGATAGAAGCAACGATACCGACTACTTTATCTCCTGTATTTAAAGTCTTGAAGCTCTTTTCCAGCAGCGCGTCAAAGGATTCGTCTGCCGGTTCCGCGGGGCGCTCCGCAACGGCTTCGGGGGCGGCTTCCGCGATGGGCTCTGCAGAATTGATTTCGTTCTTGATTTCTTCCGTCATTTTTGAACAAACCTCCTCAATTATCCACGCCGGAGTGGAGGCCCCGGCGGTAACGCCCAATGTTCTGACATCTATGAGGTCCGACAGGTCGCTTTCTGAGGCTGTTTCCGCAAAAATGACTCTAGGACAAACTCTTCTGCAGATCTCCGCGAGTCTTCTTGTGTTCGCACTGCTCCTGTCCCCTACCACCAGCATGGCATCGCATATGGCGGCAAGCTCGACCGCCTCTTTCTGGCGGCTGAACGTAGCTTCGCATATTGTATCAAATAATTCGGTATTTGTATATACCTTTTTTAGTATTTCCGCGCATTTTTTTGCGCTGCTTCGTACTTCCGTAGTCTGAAACACGACCGTCAGCGGAGTCTGAACAGGCAATTCGCTGCGCTGGATCCAGCCATTGATCTCCTCTTCATCCTGAAACACCAGCACGCCATCAGCGCATCCGCAGATGCCCTGTACTTCGGGATGGCGATGATCTCCGATCACAATCACCGTTCTGCCTCTTGCGTCTGCATCTCGGACCAGTTTATGGATCCTGGCAACATTGGGACAGGTCGCGTCAACTATTCGGCAGCCTTGCTTCTCCAAGGCTCGATATACTTCGTCTCCGACGCCGTGTGAACGTATGATCACCACCGCCCCGGCAGGGACGCTCTCAAGGGATGCTGCCGTTCTGATCCCCAGTCGGCTCAGCCTTTCCGTTTCATGCCGATTGTGAATGAGTTCGCCCAAGCACCAGCAGGTCCCCTCTGCAGCTGTGCGTTCCGCAATGTCCACCGCTCGTTTCACGCCATAGCAGAATCCCGCGGTGTCGGCTATTCTGACCTTCATTTCCCGATCTCGTCCTTCAGGTTCTCGATCTTTTCCATCAGTTCCGCGGATTTTTCCTCATATGCGTCTTTTCCTCGAATGCTTTTGTCCAGGACGTAGGGCTCGCCTGCTACCAGGTCCAGTCTTCGGAAAATTCGCTTCCGCCGCGGTATATACACGGGGACCACCTGTGCGCCGGTTCTGGCGGCAAGCATGATAGCGCCGTGTTTCCCTTCTCCTTCGTCCTGTCGCCGTGTACCCTCCGGGAATATGCCAAGGATCCCCTTCTCTTTCAAGATCGTCATGGACGTGCGTATGGCTCCCATATCCGCATTGCCTCGATCAACGCTGAAAGCCCCTGCTTTGCTCAGGATCCGCCCAAGGATCGGAATCTGAAACAGTTCCTTCTTGGCCATGAAGCGCATCGGACGATCCCAGCCTAACAGATACGCCAGAAGGATCGGATCTACCAGATTGGAATGGGATGCACACAGCAGGATCGGTCCCTGCTCCGGGATACGTTCCCGATAATGAAAACGCATGGGATACAAGAAATGGATCAGGGGATACAGCAATACGTATATAAAATGATACCAGCGGTCGTACATTATTGCAATTTTCCTTCCACCAGACGGCTGAGCTCTGTTATCACTTCTTCAAAGTTCAATTCCGAAGTGTCCACTGTCACCGCATCCGAAGCAGGCTTAAGCGGGGCGGCTGCACGGGTCGTATCCCGCAGATCTCTCTCCTGCATTTCCCGAAACACTTCCTCATACGGCTGCGGAGTTCCCCGCTGCTTCAGCTCATCGAAGCGTCTCTGCGCACGGACTTCAGGTGTCGCGGTGAGAAAGATCTTCAGGGTCGCATCAGGCAAAACCACCGTACCGATGTCACGGCCATCCATCACAACGCTCCGCTTACGTGCCTGCTCCCGCTGAAGCTCCAGCAGGGCTGCACGAACCACGGGAAGAGCGGAAACCTTCGATGCATAGGACGAGATCTCCGGCATCCGGATCTCACGGCTTACGTCTTCTCCGTTCAGCAGCATATGCTGCAGACCGGTTTCATCATAGTCCAGATCCACAGAAATGGAGCTCAGGACCGGCTCGACCTGTTCCTCATCCGTCGGCGAAGCGTCGGCCCGCAGCACTGCCAGGCCAATCGTCCGGTAGATCGCGCCGGTATCCACATAGGCAAATCCATATTTCCCTGCAAGGGCCTTGGCCACCGTACTTTTTCCGGCGCCTCCCGGTCCATCTATAGCAATGCTGATCCTGTTCATCACAAGCTGTCTCCTTTCGCATATTTTGCTGCGGCGATCCCCGCTGCTCTGCCGGTACACCAGGCAATCTGCAAATTGAACCCTCCGGTGTAAGCATCCAGATCCAGGATCTCCCCTGCAAAATACAAGCCGTCAACCAGTTTGGAGGACATGTCTCCCGGTCTGACTTCTCTGGTATCAACGCCTCCGGCCGTGATCACCGCCTCATCCACGGGACGGGTGCCGGAAATCGGGATCACAAAGTGTTTGATCGCCGTGAGCAGCGCCTTGCGCTGTTCCTTTGTCACCGTATTGATCTTTGTCCCGGGATCAATACCGCTGCGTCTGACGATCACGGGAATCATCAGCCTTGGCAACAGATCTCCAAGGGCATTGTGATAATCCCGATTCAGTTTTTCGCTGAAATCCCGAAGCAGCCGCCGATCCAAAGCGGCATCGTCCAAAGCGGGTTTCATGTCCAGTTCCAATTGGTAGTTCCCATGCTCGGACATATGGGCTGAGGCGGAAAGCACGAGCGGTCCGGTCACCCCGAAATGGGTAAACTGCATTTCGCCTTGTTCCTGCCAGACCGGCCGTCCATCTTTCAATAAGGAGAGACGAACATTTCTCAAGCTCAGGCCCTGCATCTCAGCGCAGTCCTGATCAGGAGAAACCAAAGGAACCAGCGAGGCTCTGCACGGAACGATCCGATGACCGAGAGACTCCGCCAGCCGATACCCGTCTCCCGATGACCCGGTCAGCGGATAGCTGAGTCCGCCGGTCGCCAGGATCAATGAGCGCGTACGGGCAGATCCGCCATCCCACAGGACTTCCTGGATACTTCCGCTTTCGGTACGCAGTTCTTCAGCTCGTCCGCAAACGATGCGCACGCCAAGCCGTTTTCCTTCCCGGACCAGCGCGTCTGCTACATCCGCAGCTCGATCGGATACCGGAAACACGCGGTATCCTCTTTCGGTTTTCAACGGAACGCCCAAATCGGAAAAGTAGTCCATGACAGCTGCCGGAGGAAAAGCCTGCAGGGCGCTGAACAGGAATCTGCCGTTATGTACCGTGTTCCGCATCACCTGTTCAGGCTCGCAGGCGTTCGTAAGGTTGCAGCGGCCTTTCCCGGTGATCATCAGTTTCCGCAGGGGTCTTTCCTTCCGTTCCAGCACCAACACCTTAGCGCCGCTTTCAGCAGCGGTGATGGCAGCCATCATTCCGGCTGCCCCGCCGCCCACTACGCAGACGTCAATCGTCGGTTTTTTCATAGACATCGTATTCGTTCCAAACCTTTTCCAGTTCCTCAAAGGTCTCGGCAACGCCGGGCTTACGCTCGCTCACAGCTACGATCAGTGCATTGATCAGGCTCAGCGGCGCTACCAGAGAATCGACGAAGGATACCATGTCGCTCCTGGCCAGAAGGCAGATATCGGAGCGGACTGCGATAGGCGAGGTATCCGAATCCGTCAATGCGAGAACGGCAGCGCCTCTGTCCTTGGCAAAGCGCACCGCTTGAACGGTACGCCGGGAATACCGCGGATAGCTGATGCCGATAAACAGATCGTCAGGGCCAATGCGCAGCATCTGCTCCATGATCTCCCCTTCCCGATTCTCGTTCAGGACCCGGACATTGCCCAGAATCAAGCCCAGGTAAAAGCCCATGAATACAGCCAAAGCGGATGAAGTCCTGGCACCGAGGATATATATGTTTTTCGCCCGCAGGATCGTTTCCACGGCATGTTCGAAAACATCGCGGGAAACAGCGCTTTGGGTCAACAGGATATTTTCCATATCGGAGTTCAAAATGGCCGTCAAGGGATCTCGGGTACCGATCACCGTTCTTGCAACCTCCATGCGCTGCAAAGAGGTAAGACGGCTGCGGATCGTCTCCTGCAGCGCTTTGCGCATCTCAGGATACCCGGCATACCCCAGTTCAAGGGCAAATCGAACCACGGTGGATTCACTGACTCCCGTCTTTTGTCCCAGTTTGCTTGCGGTCATATAGGAAGCTTTGTCTGCGTTTTCCATGATGTACCGGGCAATGCGGAGCTGTCCTTTGGAAAAGGTGCCCTGTTTTCGATCCAGCACAGCCAGGATATCTTTCTCCATATCGAATATTCCTCCCCGCAAACGAATACGGAAACCTGCGTTCCAATAACCGAAAATGAACGGTCATTGACGAGTGCCTATTGCTTCATCCTGCTGTGTTGCCGTCGATCATCCTTGTCCGCAGTCCTGCTGCGCAAAAAAGTGCTGCAGTTTCCTCATCGGTGAGATACCGCCAGGTGCCTGTGCGCAGTTCTCCCAATTCGAGACCGCCCTCCGACATGCGGATGAGGCGGTGCACTTTCAGTCCGGCAGCGGCGCACAGATTGCGGACCAGGTGTTTTCTGCCTTCCGTGACAGAAATAGCCAGGATCGCACGATCCTTATCCCGCTCCAGTATCTGCACGCTCTTTGCCCTAGCAGGACCATCTTCCAATTCTACCGGTTTTCGGAGAATTTGTATCGCGCTCTGCAGATCCGGGCCGGAGACCCGTACGGTATAACGTTTCTCCACGCCATGAGAAGGATGGGTCAGAGCATTGGTCAACTCTCCGTCGTTTGTCATCAGGAGGAGGCCCTCTGAATTCACATCCAGTCTTCCCACAGGGTATACCCTTATGCCGCAGGCTTCGACCAGATCCGCGACGGTCTTTCTTCCCCGCTCGTCCTTCAGCGTGCTCACATAGCCCCGAGGTTTGTTGAGCATGATGTACACCCGCTGCTCCTTACGAAGCAGCGGTCGGCCGTCCAACAAGATCTCATCCCTTTCCGGATCGGCTTTGCCGCCCAATTTTGCCGGATAGCCGTTAACCGTCACTCTGCCGGCCAGAATAAACTCTTCCGCCTCTCTCCGGGAAGCGATGCCGTTTGCGGAGAGGATCTTCTGCAGTCTCTCTTCCATGTGATCCGAACTCCTTTTCAAGGTCGTCAATCTATCTGCGTTGACGGATAAACGGGACCGTCCCGGCAGGCTGAATACCAGAAACGGCACAGCTTTTCCCAAAAGTTCAGTCTTTGAGCGGGATCCAGGTATACCGGTTCCCCAAATACGAGCGGACAGGAGTATACCGGTTCACCGTTTGTATACAGCACGGCCCTGCCTGTCGCCGCACCTTTTTCACAGGGAGCGTAAACGAAGCGCGGAAGCTCAGCCTTCCATTCCAAACTCGCACTCAGCGGTATCGGAACGCATGCCGCCTCAGCCGGCTGCAGGGTCACCCGTTCCTTCTGTCCTGAGATCACCGGCACCGACCAGCTCTGCTGCTCCGGTCTGACAACGGAATAGTTGTCAAAGCCCCAATCCAGAAGTGCGGAATGGTCCTTCCAGTCCGCAGGATCGTTCAAGGTAACGCAGATCAGAGACATGCCATCGCGCTTTGCACAACTGACCAGCGTTCTGCCTGCGGCTTCCGTATACCCGGTTTTCACTCCCAGCGCTCCGGGGTAATCCCAAAGCAAACGGTTGTGGTTCCGAAGCTGTATGCCGTCCACTTCAGCAGTTCTGCACGCTGAGATTTCCGCAAAGCAGGCATTCTCCATAGCTGCACAGGCAAGGATCCCCATGTCTCTGGCCGTGGATCGATGTCCTTCCTGCGTCAATCCATGGGGATTCAGAAAACAGGTATCATACATCCCCAGCTCCGCAGCCCGATCATTCATCCATTGGACAAATGTCGGCAGATCGCCTGCCATATAGCAGGCCAAAGCCACGGCGGCATCGTTCCCCGAAGCAAGCATCAGTCCATACAGCAGTTCTTTTACGCTCCGGACATCACCGGAGCGCAGTCCCATATTGCTTCCTTCCGTTCCCAGCCATTCCGATCGGATGACGACCTTCTCATTCAGATCGCAGCGTTCGACAGCCAGAAGACCGGTCATGATCTTTGTAATACTGGCAATGGGGAGCGGTCGGTTCGCTTCATGGCTGCACAGAACCGTTCTGCTTTCCTGCTCCATTAGAACAGCCGAGACGGCATCCGTTTTCGGCGCAGGATCAGCTGCGCGGGCAGAAATCAAGGGCAGAGACAGAAGCACAGCAAAAAGCAGGAGTCGTTCAGGTTTCTTCTTTTTCCTCATTCTTACGGGGTAGGTACTCCTTTACCTTGTCAATAAGCCCCGGAAGCATATCTGCCAGTTTTTCGATGGGCGACGCTTCACCCGTATTCGCGCTCAGCACACGTACGATTCCGTCATGAATCACGACAAAAGACACGGGCTCGATCTTTACGCCTGCGCCGCTGCCGCCCCCAAATGAATTTGCCTGGTTTTCTTTGTCTTTTTTGGGATTGAAATCAGAACCGCCGGCCGCAAAGCCGAAACTCACCTTGGAAATCGGAATCAAAGTGATCCCGTCCATGGTGGTAATGGGTTGCCCGATAATGGTATTGACATCCACCATATCTCTCAGTTTGCCCATCGTCGTTTCCATCAATTCTCCGATCGGATGCTTCTCCATGGTATGTTCCTCCGTATTGTAATCTATTTTCACCTGCATTGATCGACGGGATCAGCTTTCTCTGTCCGTCAACGAACGAATCAAACGAATAACTGCCGGCAGAGCCATACCAAGCAGCAGCGAAAACAGGGAAACAGATATGCGCAGCTTCAGAATGACTGTCGGTTGAGTATCCGTAAAACTTACAGACGTGCGGATATCTCTCTTTCGAATTCGGAATGCCGCTTCCAAAGGAGCCGTCAGCAGACCAACAGCCGCGGATGCACCTCCGAAAGCCATTGCCGCAGACGCAGGATCCGATGAGGCGCTGCAATACCAGAGGACAAGTTCGTCCACGCGGAGCTTTCGTTTTAGCTTGCCCAGTGTATCCGAGATTATCGAAATGAGTTCCCGAATATCCGGCGTTTTCCCGCCTTTTTTCTCTTTTTGAGGTTTTGCTTTTTTCTTCTTCGGCTTTTTCGCCGGGATCTCATCTCTCTTGGCACGGCGGCCCGGATATTGATAAACGGCGATCAAACCAAAGGCTGCCTCAAACCGCACCCCAGCCTCGTCATACTCCAGCCGCAGCTTCACCCGCGAAGCCAGAAAAAGAGCAAATAGCAGCAGAACCAGGGCCAGCCACAACCACCCGTTCATACTTCCTCCGTTTCGGATATGTCCGAAAAGGACAATTGTCCCTCCGTGTGGACGAGTTTATCGCGGATGGCGTCGATTCCCTGTGCAGGAAGCTCGCTCAGAGCGGATAAGCCGAATGTCCTCAAAAACAATGCGGTGGTCCGATACTGCATAGGTCTTCCCGGTGCGTCAAGCTTCCCGCAGGGCTCAATTAAACCCTTATCTGCCAACAGGCCCATGGTATAACTGCTGTCTACGCCCCGCATCTGTTCAACATAACTGCGGGTGACCGGCTGGAAATAGGCCGTAATGGCCAGCACCTCCAGCGCAGCAGGGCTCAATCTGGAAGGTCTTCGGGTATCCAGCGCTCTTCTGACGTATTCCGCATTCGCCGGGTCGGAGCAAAGCTGCAGACTGTTTTCCAGTCGGATCAGACAAATACCGCGGTTTTCAAAGCGCAGACTGTCGCTCAGACGATCTGCTAAATCAGACACCTCTGCTTCCGTCAACCCGAAAAGATCCGCCAACCGGGATATTGGGTAAGGATCCCCGGCAGCGAACAAAATACTCTCCAAAACCCGCTCAAAATCCATGTTATCCCTCAAATCTTGTCAGCTCAATACCGGATTCTGTTTCTCGGAAACCGAGCTTTTCCGTATGAAACAGTTCCAATACGGCCAGCAGTACTGCCACCTTCTCGCTTCGGCTGCGGCTGTTCTCAAACAGCGTTCGGAGACCGATACTGCCGTGATCCCGGATGTTCAAAAGGATCTCATCAGACTTCTCCTCGATGGAGTAAGGCAGCCTGGCCGGCATGGGTACATGCCGCGGATCCGCAGCCTGCTCCTGATCTCTCCCAAGGATTTCCGTCAGCGCCCGGATCAACTCAGCCGGTTCATGGGAAAACCGATATTCTGCGGGTCCGGTGATCGCGGAAGGTTCTCTGGAAAACAGCCCTTCTCCCTTGCTCTGCTGCTCCTGAAGCCAGACCGCAGCAAGCTTCATACGTTCCAGGGTTTCCTTTCGATGCTGCTCTTCCAATGAGCTGATCAGGGTCTCCATCTCCTCCACCTCCTGGGTCCCTTCCAGGATGGTTTTGGCTTTGATGTACAGGAGATAAGATGCCATCGTGAGGAATTCCCCGGCGATTTCCAGATCCACACGCTCCATTTCCGCCAGGTATTCCAAATACTGGTCGGTGATCTCTGAGATACGGATATCCTGTATCTCGACCCGATTTCTGCTCAGCAGCTGCAGGATCAGGCTGAGCGGTCCATCAAAATCCGCTAGGGTCCCCTTCTGCCTGACTACACTATCTAGATGAAAGGTAAGTTGCTCCATCGCGACCTCACAAAGTAAGGGAATTGGCCCATTGGGCCAGAGGGAAGAGCCAGCGATATACCGCTTCCGCCGCCGTCTGAATCGGGGAAACATCAAACACCCGATTGACAAGAAGTACCAGAACGATCAGTACGATCATTCCATAACGCTCCAGCATCATGAACCGGATATACAATCTGTCCGGCAGCAGTGAAAACAGGATCTTTGACCCGTCCAGAGGCGGAAAAGGGATCAGATTAAACAATCCCAGCGCTATACTCAAATACACGGTGGTATTCAAAAGCGCCAATACCCAACCGCCTGCCGTGCTGCCTGTACAGGAGGAATACAGCAGTCCATAGAGGAGCAAAAACAGGATCGCCAGCACAAAATTCGAAGCCGGGCCTGCCAATGCGGTAATGGCCATATCCCGTTTGGGATGTTTGAAGCGCCGGATATCCACCTGTACAGGTTTAGCCCAGCCGAAATGGAAAAGCAGCAGCATGGCCAGTCCGATCCAATCGATATGCCGCAATGGATTCAAGCTGAGTCTTCCCTGATCCTTGGCGGTGTGATCCCCCAGCGCATAAGCCGCCAGGCCATGACTGATCTCATGAACCATTATGCACAAAAGCGCCGGGACTGCCTGAAGCAGCAGCCGCAGAAGCATCGACCAGTCCAGATTGCGAAAGACATCTTCAATTGAGCTCAAAGCTGCGCCTCCAGCAAATTCAGCAGTTCCCCCCGTCCGGTCCCGTTATCAGCGGAAACCAACAGCAGCGGTATATCTGCGTCCAGCTCCAGAGTACGGCGTATATCCTCCAGACGCTCTTCGTATTCGCTCTTTTTCAGTTTATCCATCTTATTCGCGGCTACGATCAGGGGCTTCCCCGTTCCCCGGAACCAATCAGCCATCGTCCGATCATCTGCGGTAGGGGTATGACGGGAGTCAACGATCAGTACGCCTGCCGTGACCAGTTGTTCCCGGAAATACGACTCCATAAGCCTGGCCCAACGGTCACGTTCCGCTTTGGGAACCTTTGCATATCCATAGCCAGGCAGATCAACGAAATAGACGCTGTCTACGCGAAAATAGTTGATATGTGCCGTCTTCCCCGGCGTGTTCCCCACTCGGGCAAAGTTTTTTCGGTTCAATAGCTTGTTGATCAGCGAGCTTTTTCCCACATTGGAACGCCCTGAAAAAACAAGCTGCGGTCTGCCGTCCCGGATGAAATCTTTGGGGGATGCGGCTGACAAGATGAATTCCGCCCGGTTTAAATTCAGCATACCTGCATCTCCTCCAATAGTACCACCGCGTGGGCGGCGATCCCTTCCCCAGAACCGGTGAATCCAAGCCCTTCCTCCGTTGTGGCCTTGACGCTTACCTGTCCCGGATCTGCACCTAGAGCCTCCGCAAGCGTTTCCCTCATTTTTCGAATATATGGCGCAAGCTTCGGCCTCTGCGCCAGGATCGTAATATCCCCGTTGGAAAGACGGTAACCGGACTGCCGCATTTTTTCAGCCACGATACCAAGCAGTTTTATGCTGTCCGCGCCGGAGTAAGCCGGATCGGTATCCGGAAACAGGTGGCCGATATCGCCTAAAGCCGCAGCGCCCAGGATCGCGTCCATCAGCGCGTGGACCGCCACATCCGCATCCGAATGACCCAAAAGGCCTTTATCCCAGGGGATGTTTACACCGCAAAGAATCAGCTTCCTACCATCAGTGATCCGATGGACGTCATAACCGTGTCCGATACGCATGAAATTCTCCTATTTCTCTTGAGTAAGACGGGCGCGCATGAGCGCTTCCGCAATGGTCAGATCAGCCGGAACGGTGATCTTACGGTTGAGGCTGTCTCCTTCCACGATTCGAACTTTCATCCCCAAACGCTCCACCGCTGCGCAATCGTCGGTCAATTCCAGGCCCTTCTCTACTGCATCCGAAAGAGCGGCTTTAATCAGCTCGCTTTGAAAAGCCTGGGGAGTCTGAGCAGCAAAGAGCTTATTTCTGTCCTGCGTTGAAGCGACAAAACCGTTTTCACATACCTTGATCGTATCCGTTACCGCTACGGCGGGAAGCGCAGCCCCATATTTCACGGCGCCTTCCACTGCCGCCTTGATCACCGCCTCAGAAACCAACGGCCGCGCACCGTCATGGATCAGAATGACCTCTGCTTCGGGATCCGCTGCCATGACTCCCTGATACGCGGATGCCGTTCGAGTGCTCCCTCCATGCACGACTCTTGCGACCTTATCGCAGCCGTCACAGGAGAGATATGCATTCTTTTCACCGCCGGTATGTGTGACCAGGATGATTTCCTGTATGAAATCGCAGGCCTGGAAAGCCCGCAGGCTCCAGGCCAGAACCGTTCGGCCGCCCAGCATGGCGGCAAGCTTATCTTCCCCTCCCATGCGGGTCGAACTCCCACCGCCAAGAATAACGGCGGAGACACGAACCTTGCTGGCAGTCCCCGCCGTCTTGCTGCTTTTTTCTTTTTTCCTTCGCCAGAAAGCCATATATCATCCCTCAGCGGCAGCTCAAGCCAATGCGGCATTGACCTCTTCTTCAACTTCTTCATAGCTGGAATTCTTTGAGAGCACAAGTTCAGATATCAGGATCTGTTTCGCGCTTCGCAGCATCTTTCGATCTCCAGTGGAAAGGCCTTTTTCACTGTCTCGCTGCATCAGACATTTGATGACTCGGGCGACCTCCAACAGATCTCCGCTTTTGATCCGCAGCATGTTTTCGCGATAACGGCGATTCCAGTTCTGCGTCACATCCACTTCGATTTTCGTGAGCTGTTCCAGCACCTCATCCGCCTGTTGTTCATCGATAATGGGACGAACGCCTACTTCGTCGCAATGATCAACAGGGATCATAACGGTCATTCCGCCCATAGGCAGTTTGAACATATAGTACTGCCGGGTCACACCGTTGATCCTTCGTTCTTCGATGCCGTCTATCACGCCTGCTCCATGCATGGGATGCGCGATACAGTCTCCAACCTGGAACATGAAATACCCCTTCCCCGCCGATCTTCTTCGCTAAACTACGTGCTTGTTACTGTGCAATATATATGTGTATATTAATCCACGCATATATTATAGACGATATTCTGAAAATTAGCAAGCGGTAATCTGAATGGGCATTGTTTTATATACGCACAATTCCGCAAAAAGGCGCAACATGGAGTACGGCTGAAGAAAAGGCGGATCGGCAAAAGCCGATCCGCCTGCATAGATTCAATCAGAAACCTGATTACTCCTCGACAGCGACAACAACGCCGGAACCCACGGTACGGCCGCCCTCACGGATGGCGAAGCGGAGCTCCTTCTCGATAGCGATGGGGGTGATCAGTTCGACGTTCATATCGACGTTATCGCCGGGCATGCACATCTCAACGCCTTCGGGCAGAGTGATGACGCCGGTCACGTCGGTGGTACGGAAGTAGAACTGAGGACGATAGTTGTTGAAGAAAGGAGTATGACGGCCGCCCTCTTCCTTGGTCAGGACGTAAACACGGCCGGTGAACTTGGTGTGGGGATGGATGGACTTGGGGGCAGCCAGAACCTGGCCACGCTCGACGTCGCTCTTCGCGATGCCGCGGAGCAGGCAGCCGACGTTGTCACCGGCCTCGGCGTAGTCCAGAGTCTTGTGGAACATCTCGGTACCGGTAACGGTGGTCTCCTTGGTTTCCTTGATGCCGACGATCTCGACCTTGTCGCCGATCTTCACGGTGCCGCGCTCCACACGGCCGGTGGTAACGGTGCCGCGGCCGGTGATGGTGAACACGTCCTCGATGGGCATCAGGAAAGGCAGGTCAGCCTTGCGCTCGGGAGTGGCGATCCAGGTGTCAACGGCATCCATCAGCTCCCAGATGCAGCTATACTCAGGAGCCTTGGGGTCGGTGGAGTTGGACTCCAGGACCTTCAGGGCGCTGCCCTTGATGATCGGGGTGTCGTCGCCGGGGAAGCCGTAGCTGCTCAGCAGTTCGCGAACTTCCATCTCAACCAGTTCCAGGAGCTCGGGGTCGTCGACCTGGTCGACCTTGTTCAGGAATACTACCACGTAGGGCACGTTAACCTGGCGGGCCAGGAGCAGGTGCTCACGGGTCTGAGCCATGGGGCCGTCGGAGGCGGCGATAACCAGGATGGCGCCGTCCATCTGCGCAGCGCCGGTGATCATGTTCTTGATATAGTCAGCATGTCCCGGGCAGTCAACGTGGGCATAGTGACGGGCAGCGGTCTGATATTCGACATGAGCGGTGTTGATCGTGATGCCGCGGGCCTTCTCTTCGGGGGCCTTGTCGATCTGATCGTAGGCGGTGTAAGCGGCGGCATTGGGGTCGGCCATCGCCAGGACCTTGGTGATGGCAGCGGTCAGGGTGGTCTTGCCATGGTCGATATGACCGATGGTGCCGATATTTACGTGAGGCTTGGTTCTTTCGTACTTCTGCTTAGCCATTTGCGATGATCCTCCTCTAATTGATAAATCATAAAAAAGTGTGGCGGCAAATGATAAATGCTCATCTTTTACATTTTACCGCAAAATCTCTTGGATTGCAATGAAATCTTGCTCAACCTCTGCCGGAATTGATCAGTTTCTCAGCGATGGATTTGGGAACCTCGGTATAGTGACTGGGCTCCATGCTGAATTGTCCGCGTCCCTGGCTGCGGCCTCGCAGATTGGTGGCATAGCCGAACATCTCGCTCAGGGGAACAAAGGCCTGGATATCTGCTGCGCCGCCCCTTGTCTCCATTCCGGTGATCTGACCGCGTCTGCCATTCAGGTCGCCCATCACGTCACCCATGTATTCTTCGGGTACGATGATGCGAACCTTCATGATCGGCTCCAGCAAAACCGGATCCGCCTTCTCGACGGCTTCTTTAAAAGCCATGGATCCGGCGATTTTGAAGGCCATTTCAGACGAGTCCACCTCATGGTAACTGCCGTCAAAAAGGGTGACCTTCACATCCACCACAGGGTGTCCGGACAGAGGACCATTGAGCATTGCGCCCTGGATGCCCTCGTCTACCGCAGGAATATACTCTTTGGGAATGGCTCCGCCGACGATCTTATCCTCGAAGACATAGCCTTTCCCGCTTTCGTTGGGCTCGATGGTGATTTTTACATCGCCGTACTGACCCTTGCCGCCGGACTGACGGACAAATCGGCCCTGCGCAGTCGCGCTTTTCCGAATGGTCTCCTTATAGGACACCTGCGGCTTGCCCACGTTGGCCTCCACGTGGAATTCCCGAAGCAGCCGGTCAACGATGATCTCAAGGTGGAGTTCACCCATCCCGGCGATAATGGTCTGCCCGGTCTCCTGATCCGTATAAGCCTTGAAGGTGGGGTCTTCCTCTACCAGTTTGGAGAGGGCTACGGTCATTTTTTCCTGACCGGCTTTGGTCTTGGGCTCGATGGCAACGCGGATGACCGGTTCGGGGAATTCCATGGATTCCAGTACTATGCGCTGCTTATCGTCGCAAAGCGTATCGCCTGTCGTCGTGTTTTTCAGACCGACTACAGCGGCAATGTCTCCCGCGTAAATGCAGTCAACATCTTCTCTGTGGTTGGCATGCATCCGCAGGATCCTGCCCATGCGTTCACGGTGGCCTTTGCCGCCGTTGATCACGGTGGTGCCCGTTTCGCATTTGCCGGAATAGACGCGGATAAACGCCAGTCTTCCCACGAAGGGATCGGTCATGATCTTGAAAGCGAGGGCGCTGAAGGGCTCATCATCAGAAGCCTTACGCACCCGGGTCTCGCCGTTTGCCGGATCAATGCCCTCCACGGAAGGCACGTCAAGCGGGCTGGGCAGGTAGTCCACGATGGCATCCAGAAGCTTCTGAACGCCTTTGTTGCGGTAAGAAGTGCCGCAGGTGACAGGGACGAGTTTTACAGCCAGCGTACCTTTCCGAATAGCGGCCCGAAGCTGATCCGCTCCGACCTCCTCCCCTTCCAGGTACTTCTCCATGATCTCATCATCAAAATCTGCAGCTTTTTCTACCAACTGAGCGCGGTACTCTTTCGCCAGCTCAAGCATGTCCTCCGGGATCGGCTCGACACGCATGTCTTTGCCCAATTCGTCATAATAGACGTCCGCGTTCATTTCAACGAGGTCAATAATCCCTCTGAAGTCGGCCTCGCTGCCAATGGGGAGCTGGATCGGCACCGCATTCGCCTTAAGCCGGTTATGCACCATGTCCAGGACATTGAAGAAATCTGCGCCCATGATATCCATTTTATTCACATAGATGAATCGAGGCACATGATAATGATCTGCCTGGCGCCAGACCGTTTCAGACTGCGGTTCTACGCCGCCCTTTGCGCAAAGGACGGTAACGCTTCCGTCCAGAACACGCAGGCATCGCTCTACTTCAGCCGTAAAGTCAACGTGGCCCGGGGTGTCGATGATGTTTATGCGGTGTTCCTTCCAGAAGCAGGTAGTCGCAGCGGAAGTGATCGTGATCCCGCGCTCTTGTTCCTGCTCCATCCAGTCCATGGTCGCCGCGCCTTCGTGCACCTCGCCCAACTTGTAAGTACGGCCTGTGTAAAACAGGATCCGCTCCGTCGTTGTGGTCTTTCCGGCATCGATATGGGCCATTATTCCGATATTTCTGGTTTTCTCCAGAGAATACTCCCTCGGCATATTGAACTCCTAATCTCAGTCGTGGTCGGACTTACCAGCGGTAATGCGCGAAGGCACGGTTGGACTCAGCCATCTTGTGCGTATCTTCACGCTTCTTAACGGCGCTGCCGGTATTGTTGCTGGCATCCATGATCTCGCCGGCAAGGCGTTCCTTCATGGTCTTTTCACCGCGGCTGCGGGAATAGTTCGTCAGCCAGCGCAGTCCGAGCGTTGTACGGCGCTCAGGACGGACTTCCATAGGCACCTGGTAGGTGGCGCCGCCCACACGGCGAGCCTTGACCTCCAGGGAGGGCATGATGTTCTCCAGGGCCTGATTGAATACTTCCAGGGGACTTTTGCCGGTTTTCTCTGCGATGATGTCGAAGGCGCCGTAAACGACCTTCTGCGCAACACCCTTTTTCCCATCCAGCATGATGCTGTTGATCAGTTTGGTCACCAGCACGGAATGGTACAGAGGATCCGGCAGGATTTCTCTTTTGGGAACGTTACCTCTTCTGGGCACTATGCTTCCCTCCTTCATACAACATGATGTCACAGGTACTCGAAGGCGGTCATACCGCCCCCGCTGCGCCCCGAGTGCAACGCGGATCTCGCAATGGGATAATATCCATACAATCGGGGCATCGATTGGGAATTACTTTTTCGCTGCTCCTGCCTTCGGACGCTTCGCGCCGTACTTGGAGCGGCCCTGCCGACGACCATTCACGCTCTGAGTGTCCAGAGAGCCGCGGATGATGTGGTAGCGGACGCCGGGAAGGTCTTTCACACGGCCGCCGCGAATCATCACGATGGAGTGTTCCTGCAGGTTGTGTCCGATTCCGGGAATATAAGCAGTTACTTCATAGCCGTTGGTCAGACGAACACGGGCGACCTTCCGCAGAGCGGAGTTCGGCTTCTTGGGGGTCAGGGTACGAACGGTGGTGCAAACGCCGCGCTTCTGAGGGGAGCTGAGATCCGTATCCCGGTTCTTCAGCGTATTCAGGCCTTTCTGAAGCGCAGGAGCGGTGGACTTGTAAACCGCCTTCTCTCTTCCCTTCCGGACGAGCTGATTAAATGTGGGCATTTTTTTCCTCCTTTCCATGGAATTATTATCTTTTCAGACAAATTGGGATTATAGCATAGGAAATCCATTGAGTCAACCGGTTTTTTGGGATTTTCGCATGCTTCCCATTGTCTGCAAGATACCGTTGATCGGCATCACTCTCCCGGTAAACTCCCGGGAAGCATCATCATACAGCTTCGTGGTTCAGCGGGACCTCGCCCTCTTCCAGCGTGTTTCGGATCTCCTTCAGATCAAAGTCCCGATATACCGACAACCCCGAACCGGCGGGAATCAGTTTGCCGATGATCACGTTCTCCTTCAGGCCGATCAGATGGTCCACTTTTCCTTTGATCGCGGCTTCGGTAAGGACCTTTGTGGTCTCCTGGAAGGATGCTGCGGAGAGGAAGGACTCGGTGGCGAGAGAAGCCTTCGTGATTCCCATAAGAAGCCGGGTTCCCGTGGCATGGGCCAGGGGCATTTCCCCCTCTTCTCTGGGCTCCTGGTTGCGGCGGTCGATCTCGGCGTTCTGGCGCTTGACCTCAGACAGATCCACCGTGCTCCCGCTGAGCAGATCCGTGTCGCCGGATTCATCGATGCGGATCTTCCGCATCATCTGACGGACGATCACCTCGATATGCTTGTCGTTGATATCGACGCCCTGCTGCCGATACACCTTCTGCACTTCCTGGGTAAGGAAGAGATGAGCTGCATCCAGGCCCATAACACGAAGCACATCATGGGGACTGTACTGTCCGTCGGTCAGGCGGTCGCCCTTGTGTACGACATCTCCGTTTTTGACACGGATGCCGCTGCCCGAAGGCAGGAGCACGCTCCAGCGTTCGCCGGAAGCAGAGACGGTCTCTCCCGCTTCTTCCATGCCGGTGATGCTCAGAGTGATCATGTTGGTCTTCTTGGCATCTTCGATCGTAACTTCACCGCTGATCTCAGCAAGGGTCGTCATCTTCTTGGGCCGTCTGGCTTCAAACAGTTCCTCAACACGGGGCAGACCCTGTGTGATATCATCACCGGCAACACCGCCGGTATGGAAAGTACGCATGGTAAGCTGTGTGCCGGGCTCGCCGATGGACTGGGCGGCAATAACGCCGACCGCCTCGCCTGCGCTCACAGGTTCTCCCGTGGCCAGGTTCATGCCGTAGCACTTGGAGCAGACACCGCGCTTTGCTTCGCAATCCAGCACGCTGCGGATACGCACCGCCACGATCCCCTGCGCCATAAGATACTTTGCATCGTCCGCCAGGAGCATGCGATCACGGGTAAAAGGACCGTTTTCATCGGTCAGCACTTCGCCGGAAGCAGGATCGGGAATATCAAAGACCGGGAAGCGGCCATGAATGGAATCGGCAAAGCTGCGGACCATGCTGTCCGGATCCGCCTCATAGGAAAGCTGCACGACCGCGCCGGGTTTCTTCCAGATTGCTTCTTCGGTGCGTTCCAGGTCCGCCTGACTCATGATCTCTTCAAAATCGCGGAAATAATCGTTGGTCAGCGCGTAAGCCCAAACGCCTTCAGTCGTGCCGCAGTCTTCTTCCCGAATGATCACATCCTGGCTGACGTCAACCAGACGACGGGTAAGATAACCGGAGTCGGCGGTTCGGAGGGCCGTATCGGCCAGGCCCTTTCTGGCGCCTCGGGAGGAAGTAAAGTACTCCAGAACGGAAAGGCCTTCACGGAAGTTCGCCTTGATGGGGATCTCGATGGTCTTGCCGGAGGTATTTGCCATCAGGCCGCGCATACCCGCCAGCTGACGGATCTGATTCATGCTGCCGCGGGCGCCGGAATCGGACATCATATAGATCGGGTTGTATTGGTCAAGGGCGTGCTCCAATTCATCCGAAACGGATTTTGTGGTGTGCTCCCACTCGGAAATGACCAGTCGTGCACGTTCCTCGTTTGTGATAAAGCCGCGCTTGTACTGTTTCTCGATTCCGATGACCTTTTCTTCCGTTTCCCGGATCAGCGTCTTTTTCCGTTCGGGAACGGTCATGTCGGAGATGGAGATGGTCAGCGCGCCCAATGTGGAATATTTGAAGCCCATGGCCTTGATTGCATCCAGCACCTCGGTGCTGCGGGTAAAACCATGGTGCGTGATGCACTTGTCCACAATGACGCCCAGTTTCTTTTTGTCCACCTTAAAGCCGATCTCATAGTCGAAGTATTTTTCCGGATCGCTGCGATCCACAAAGCCCAGATCCTGCGGGATGGGGCCGTTGTAAATGATCCGGCCGACGGTGGTGACGACGGTCTTGTGCTGCATGACCCCGTCCTTCTCCTTGAACACGCGGACATGGATCGGGGTATGCATACCGATGAGTCCCCGGTCATACGCCAGCATGGCCTCATCTTCGCTTGCAAAGTTATCGTATTTGGTATACTGAGCAGGTTTCTGCCCCTCCTGCAGCGCAGAATTGAGCTTTTCGATCAGATCCAGGGGAGCGACTTTGCCCTCACGGACTTCAGTATGCTGCACATCGCCGATATCGGTGACAAATACTTCCTCCCGCTCAAAGGTCAGATAATAGGCGCCCATGATCATGTCCTGGGTCGGAACAGTGACCGGGTGACCATCCTGCGGCCGGAGCAGGTTATTTGCAGACAGCATCAGAATACGGGCCTCAGCCTGCGCTTCGGCGGAAAGCGGCACGTGAATAGCCATCTGGTCACCGTCGAAGTCCGCGTTGTAAGCCGTACATACCAGCGGGTGCAGTTTCAAAGCGCGGCCTTCAACCAGGATCGGCTCAAATGCCTGGATACCCAGACGGTGAAGAGTAGGCGCACGGTTCAGAAGGACGGGATGCTCCTTAATGATGTCGTCAAGAGCGTCCCATACCTCTGCCTTGCCCTTGTCCACCATTTTCTTGGCGCTCTTAATGTTGTTCGCGCTGCCGTCTTCCACCAGCTTCTTCATGATGAAGGGGCGGAAAAGCTCGATTGCCATTTCCTTCGGCACACCGCACTGGAAGAGCTTCAGATCGGGACCGACGACGATAACGCTTCGTCCGGAGTAGTCCACGCGCTTGCCCAGCAGATTCTGACGGAAGCGGCCCTGCTTGCCCTTGAGCATGTCGCTCAGGCTCTTCAGCACACGGCTGTTCACGCCGGTGACCGCTCTCCCCCGTCTGCCGTTGTCGATGAGCGCATCCACTGCTTCCTGGAGCATGCGTTTCTCATTGCGTACGATGATATCAGGCGCACTCAGCTGAATGAGTTTCTTCAGACGGTTATTGCGATTGATGACCCGGCGATACAGATCATTCAGATCGGAGGTCGCAAAGCGTCCGCCATCCAGCTGGACCATCGGCCGGATATCCGGGGGGATAACCGGAAGGACGTCGATGATCATCCATTCAGGCCGGTTTCCGCTCTGCCGGAAAGCCTCCACGACTTCCAGCCGCTTCACCAGTTTTGCCTTTTTCTGACCGGAAGCATCCTTCAGATCGTTCCGCAGTTCAACGGAGAGCTGCTCGCAGTCGATCTGGCTGAGGAGTTCCTTAACGGCTTCCGCACCCATGCCTGCCTTGAAATCGTCTTCGTACTTTTCCCGCAGATCCCGGTACTCCCGATCCGTCAGGATCTGATTCCTGTGCAGACCGGTGTAAGCGGGGCCGGGATCGGTGACAACGTAGCAGGCAAAGTACAGGAGTTTTTCCAGAATCCGGGGAGAGATATCCAGGATCAGACCCATGCGGGAAGGGATACCCTTGAAATACCAGATATGGCTCACGGGAGCAGCCAGTTCAATATGGCCCATCCTCTCGCGGCGAACCTTGGCCTTGGTCACCTCGACGCCGCATTTGTCGCAGATCTTCCCCTTATAACGGATCTTCTTGTATTTTCCGCAATGGCATTCCCAGTCCTTGATGGGTCCAAAAATCCTTTCGCAGAAAAGGCCGCTGGTTTCAGGCTTCAGGGTACGGTAGTTGATGGTTTCAGGCTTCTTTACCTCGCCGTAGGACCATTCCCGGATCATCTCCGGAGAGGCAATGCCGATCTTGATGGCGTCAAATGTCGTGTTGCTCATTTATTCGCCCTCCTCATCCGTATCGATCACGTCGTCGGCAAAGCCGAAATCCGCGTCGTCGTCATCGTCAAAACTGTCGAAATCCACTTCCGTGCCCGCATCCTCAGGCACATCCTCAATGGAATATCCGGCATCCATCAGTTCGTCGTCGTCGCTGCGATAGTTTTCCACATCCCGGAAGCTGCGGTAATCGTCATCATCGTCGTCGTTGCGGAGTTCGATCTCCTGGCCCTCTTCATCCAGCACTCGCACATCCAGGCACAGGGACTGGAGTTCTTTCACCAGGACCTTAAAGGATTCCGGCACGCCGGGCTGCGGCACGTTCATACCCTTTACGATCGCCTCATAAGTCCGGACACGTCCGGTCACATCGTCCGATTTGACGGTCAGGATCTCCTGCAGCGTATAAGCCGCGCCATAGGCTTCCAGCGCCCAGACTTCCATTTCGCCGAAGCGCTGACCGCCGAACTGAGCTTTTCCGCCCAGAGGCTGCTGTGTAACCAAAGAGTACGGGCCGGTGGATCTGGCATGGATCTTATCGTCTACCAGGTGGTGCAGCTTCAAGAAGTACACGTAGCCGACCGTAACGGGATTATCAAAGGGAAGGCCGGTACGTCCGTCGTAAAGAACGCTCTTGCCGTCCCTTCTCAGGCCGGCGCCTTCCAGCAGGTCCATGATCTCCTGTTCGTTTGCGCCATTGAAGATCGGAGTGGCGATTTTCCAGCCCAGAGCCTGTGCCGCATAGCCCAGATGGACCTCCAGCACCTGGCCGATATTCATACGGGAAGGCACACCCAACGGGTTCAGCACGATATCCAAAGGAGTGCCGTCCGGCAGATAGGGCATATCCTCCCGCGGGAGAATGCGGCTGACCACGCCCTTGTTGCCATGCCGTCCTGCCATCTTATCGCCCACGCTGATCTTCCGTTTCTGAGCAATATAGCAGCGCACCCGCATGCTGACGCCGGGGCCCATTTCATCACCGTTTTCCCTGGTGAACACTTTGACATCCACTACAATGCCGCTTTCGCCATGGGGTACTTTCAGAGAGGTATCCCGGACTTCTCTGGCCTTTTCACCGAAAATAGCGCGAAGGAGTCTTTCCTCTGCGGTGAGATCCGTCTCACCCTTGGGGGTAACTTTACCAACCAGGATATCGCCGGAATGGACTTCCGCACCGATGGAGATGATTCCGCGCTCATCCAGATACTTCAGCGCATCCTCGCCGACTCCCGGAATATCCCGGGTGATCTCTTCGGGACCCAGCTTGGTATCTCTGGCGTCCAGCTCGTGCTCTTCAATATGGATGGAGGTGAACACATCGTCCTGCACCAGGCGCTCGTTCAGCAGGACCGCGTCTTCGTAGTTATAGCCTTCCCAGCTCATGAAGCCCACAAGCACGTTCTTGCCCAGGGAGATCTCGCCCTGGCTGGTGGAAGGTCCATCCGCCAGCACGGTGTCTGCGTTGACCCGCTCGCCGACCCGGACGACCGGACGCTGGTTGATGCAGGTGCCCTGGTTGCTCCGGGCAAATTTCCGCAGCTGATAGCAAACGACGTCGCCTTTGTCATAACGGACTTCAACTTCCCTGGCGCTGACGCGGGTAACCACGCCGTCACCTTCGGACATGACCACAACGCTGGAATCCACCGCACATTTGTGCTCGATGCCGGTCGCGACGATCGGGGCTTCGGTCACCATGAGAGGAACCGCCTGCCGCTGCATGTTTGCGCCCATCAGCGCCCGGTTCGCGTCGTCGTTTTCCAGGAAGGGGATCATGGCGGATGCGATGGAAACCATCATGCGGGGGCTGATATCGATGAAGTCAACGCGCTCCCGGTCGACCTCAATGATCTCGTCGCGATGCCGGCATGTGATTCGCTTGTTGGCAAGGCAGCCGTTCTCATCCAGAGGTTCCGTGGCCTGCGCGACGACGTACTCATCTTCCATATCTGCGGTAAGGTAGTGGACTTCATCCGTTACCTTGCAGGTGCCTTTTTCGACGCGGCGGAAAGGAGCGACCAGGAAGCCGTACTCGTTCACACGGGCATAGGAGGCCAGATAGGAGATCAGGCCGATGTTGGGACCTTCGGGCGTCTCGATGGGGCACATACGGCCGTAGTGGCTGTAATGAACGTCACGCACGTCGAAGTTGGCCCGCTCGCGGGACAGGCCGCCGGGACCCAGGGCGGACATTCTCCGCTTATGGGTAAGCTCGGCCAGAGGGTTCGTCTGATCCATGAACTGACTCAGGGGGGAGGAACCAAAGAATTCTTTGATCGCCGCTGTGACCGGCCGGATATTGATCAGGTTCTGAGGGGTAACGATATCCAGATCCTGCAGCGTCATCCGTTCGCGGATCACACGCTCCATACGGCTGAAGCCGACGCGCACCTGGTTCTGGAGAAGCTCGCCCACACTGCGCATACGCCGATTGCCCAGATGGTCGATATCGTCCGGCTCGCCGATCCCGTGAGCAAGACAGTTAAGGTAGTTGACCGAGGCAAAGATATCGTCGGGAATGATGTGTTTGGGGGTGAGCTCGTCGGCGTGATCCTGCAGCGCCTGGAACAATTCATCGCCCTCATACTGCTCCATGAGTTTTTCCAGTACGATACGGCGAACCTTCTCCTTCAGGCCCAGTGCTTCAGCGTCGCATTCCGGCAGGAAATCCTTCAGCCAGACCATACCGTTGGAGAAAACCACCACATCCCTGCCCTGGTGATCCTTAAGGATCAGACGATTGACGCCGCTGCGCTCGATCTGATCTGCTTTTTCAAAGGAGAGGATCTCGTCCGCTTCGGCAATGATCTCGCCGGTACGCGGATCGGAAACCGGAGCCGCGGGAGCAAATCCGGTGATCCTCTTGGCAAGAGCCATTTTCTTATTGAACTTATACCGGCCTACATTGCCCAGATCATAGCGCCGGGGATCAAAGAACAGATTATTCAGCAGAGTTTCGGCAGAATCCACCGTGGGAGGATCGCCGGGACGCAGACGCTTATAGATCTCCAGAAGGGAATCTTCCCTGCCCTTGCAGGTATCCTTGTCCAGAGTCGCGACCATCCGGGTGTCTTCGCCGTAGATTTCCTTCAGTTGTTCGTTTGAGGTCGCACCGCCGGTGGCAGCAGCTTCCGTGAGCCAGCTCCAGGGCTTATCTTCCCAGCTCACGCCCATGGCCTTCAGCAGCCAGGTTACCGGCAGCTTGCGGTTTTTATCGATGCGAACATAGAAGATATCGGACGTGTCGGTCTCATACTCAAGCCATGCGCCGCGATAAGGGATAGAGGTGGCGCTGTAGATCGAGTTCTGGGCTTTATCCGTCTTCTTGTCGTAGTACATGCCCGGGCTGCGAATGATCTGGGAAACGATGACGCGCTCCGCGCCGTTGATCACAAAGGTTCCTCCGGGAGTCATAATGGGGAAATCACCCATATAGATCTCCTGTTCCTTAATCTCCTCCGTTTCCTTATTGCGCAGCCGAACGCGCACCTTCAGAGGAGCTGCATAGGTGGCGTCCCTGGATTGGCACTCTTCGATGGAGTACTTGGGCTTGTCCTCCATGGAATAGTCGATAAAGGTAAGTTCCAGATTTCCGGAATAGTCCGTGATCGCGGCTACATCACGAAAGACCTCACGCAAACCCGTGGTAAGAAACCACTGATATGAGGTTTTCTGGATTTCCAGGAGATTGGGCATATCCTGGATCTCATCCAGCTTCGCAAAGCTCTTTCTGTGAGTTTTGCCATACATCACGTCCTTGACCATGCTGTTGACATCTGCTCTCATAACGCTGTCACACTCCCGTGCATAAGATCGTATCCGGTCGTACCGGGGAAGGATGGGCGATATAGAACGCCCGGATCAGTTGTGTTCTATTTTACGTTTCAGCTTGACTTTCCGGGTCCAGGTGGATAAACTAAAAATGTAATAGGTGAAATAGTGTTTTCCGGCTTTCAGATAGAAAGCGGCTTATTATAGCAAATCGTCCTTGCTTTGTCAATTGTTTTTTCTGTATTTGTGAAGTCCTGCCAGGTTTGCCGGGTCTTCACTTTTTTCATGTTCGGGAACGGGAGGGAAGATTCATGTTTCGCTCGATCAGATTGCGGCTGCCTGAATTGATTTTTGCCGTCCTGATGTTGGCCGCAGCCTGGTTTCTTTCCGGGCGTCTGCCCGATTCCGACCTTCCTTTTCGTCTTCTGCTGTCTTTGAGTCTGCCGGTTATCGCGGCTGCCGCTGTGCTCCTGTCCCGTGTTTCCCGACGCGATTTACGGCTGCTCATGGCTGCGCTTGCCGGTATTCTGCTCCTGCTCAGACTGATCTGGTTCCCTGTGGAAACCACCGATTACACGGATTTTCTCCGCCCCTGGACAAGCTGGTACCATGCCCACGGCGGTCTTCAGGCGCTCGGGCGGAACGTCGGCAATTACAACGTTCCCTACCTGGTATTTCTAGCGCTGTTTTCCTACTGGGACGTCCCGGTCCTGTATCTGATCAAGCTTTTGAGCGCAGTCTTTGATTTGGTTCTGGCCATCGCCCTGTCACGGATCGTCATTTTGCTCACCGATTCGGAGAAGCGCGGCGCTGCAGTCTTCCTTCTTGCGTTGGCTCTGCCTACCGTTTTCATCAATGGAAGCATATGGGGACAATGCGACAGCATATATGTCTCTCTCGCTTTGCTTGGGCTGCACTTCACTCTCGACCGGAAACCCTGCGCGGGGATGATCTGTCTGGGATTCTCCTTTGCTTTCAAGCTCCAGGCGATCTTTCTCATTCCGGTGTTTTTTGCCTGCATGCTCTGCGGAAAGCTGAAATTGAGACACCTCCCCCTCTTCCCCGCCGCCTATGCTCTGGCGGTATCCCCCGCTGTTCTTGCGGGCAAACCGGCATCCGATGCTTTTCTCCTTTATTTCAAAACCGCCTCCACGGTGGGAGACGGGCTGAATTATAATTCTCCGTCCATGTATTCCCTCAAGTGCTTCTGGCAGGTGTCTGATCCGGAGAACGCTGCCATGCTCGGCGTTTTCTATGCGCTGATCCTCTGTACACTTTTTGCGTTGATCTTCCTGCTGCGCAGAAAGAAGATCGACGATCGATCCATTCTGTTCGCCGCTCTCCTTCTGACCTGCGGGATCCCTCTGTTTCTCCCTCATATGCATGACCGATATTTCTTTTTCTGCGACCTGCTGACCCTCGCAGTCGCTTTTGTCGTCCCCTGGACCGCACCGTTTGTGCTATTCAGCCAGTTTGCCTCGCTTCTCGGTTATTACGCGTATTTTTACCGGGTCTATCTTCTGCCCATGCGTTATGGATTCTGGGTGCTGGTGCCGGTGGCGCTATGCTCGGCTCTGCTCTGCTGCATGCGGCTGTGGAGAAAAGATACTGCAGCGGCTTTACACGAGCCGGGAAAAGAATAAAAGCAAAAGGCGGGAGGTACGGAGCAGTTTGCTCCGTACCTCCCGTTCGATTTTTGAACCCGTCAATTGCGTCCGCAGTCGTGTCCGCAGCTATGGCCGCATTCGTGACCGCAGCTTCCATGCTCTGTGCAGGTAACGCCGTCCACATACCTCAGGTTTCCGCGAAGGAGAGCCGCAACGGCTTCATCTGCGCTGCCGCTTACGCCGGCATAGAGGTTCAGTCCCATGGCGGCAACGGCTCTCTGAGCGCCGTCTCCAATGCCTCCGCAGATCAAAGTGTCCGCTCCGACCTTTTTCAAAACGCCTACCATAGCCTCATGTCCGGCATTCACAGGGCGAATCGTCATCCGGTGCGTGACCCTTCCCTGCTCCACATCATAGATCCGAAACAGCTCCGTATGGCCAAAATGGGGAAACACCTGTCCATCTGCATAAGTTACCGCGATTCTCATGATCAGCTACTCCTTTATTGCATTGCTTTGAACATTCTGTTGGGAAAATCCTTGACCCCCGGTATGATACGGTCTAGTATAATAGAACAAGACAGCAGAGGTCTTGGGGTTCATTTTAACATACTTTCTCCCCGTTTTCCATAATTGGAGCTGGTTTTCATGACGATTCTTTTCGCGCCCATGGAAGGATTGACCGGTTACATTTACCGCCGGATCCACCGCAGCTTCTTTCCCGGCGTCGATCGATACTATGCGCCGTTCATCTCCCCCGCCCATGATCACAGCCAGCCCCTGAGGGACTGGAGAGAACTGCAGCCGGAAAACAATTCGGGGATCCCCCTTGTTCCTCAGCTTCTTACGAATCAGGCAGAGGATTTTCTTTGGGGTGCGGCGGTTCTGCGGGATCTCGGCTACCACGAAGTGAATCTCAATCTTGGCTGTCCTTCCGGCACCGTAGTCGCCAAGCGAAAGGGCGCCGGTTTTCTGTCTCTCCCGGAGGAATTGGACGCCTTTCTGGACAAAGTATTCTCTTCTCCCCTTGTCGGGGATGTGCAAATCAGCGTAAAAAGCCGGATCGGAATGAAGTCTGCTGAAGAATTCCATCGCTTGGCCGGGATCTTTGCCCAGTATCCGATTTCACTTCTGATCCTGCATCCAAGGCTGCGTACTGACCAGTACAACAGCTCCGTTCACCCGGAAGCTTTCCGGGAAGCGCTGGAATGCTGCCCGTTTCCCCTGGCCTGGAACGGCGACGTTTTTACTCCGGAGGATCTGAACAGGCTCTGCCGCCGGTTTCCCAGCACAGATATCGTGATGCTGGGGCGCGGTTTGGCTGCGGATCCGGCTCTTGCCGCCCGCTGCAAAGGCCTTCCCGGCTGGGATGCCTGCACCCGGGAGAGTCTTATGGAATTTCACTATGCCCTGTGTGAGGAATACAGGGCCGTACTGTACGGAGATACTGCCCTGTGTCACCGAATGAAGGAATTCTGGTCCTATCTGATTCGGCATTTCCGGAACGGACAGGCGTATTTCAAACGCATCTGCAAAGCAAAAAGCTATGCCGAATACCGGCTCGCTGCTCATGCGGCATTGCAGGAACTGGAGCTTCTGCCCGATGCTGCCTGGGATTCCAGCATCATATGAACAGACGGAAAGGATGATGATCATGGCCTCCTCCTATTCACATGTTTTTGAACCCATTCGTATCCGCGGGATTGACTTCAAAAACCGGGTCTTTCTGGCTCCGACCACTCCTGTTCTGTCCACGCCGGACGGAATCTGCACCCATGAGCTGGTGGATTGGCTTCGTTCCTTTGCCCGCGGCGGCGTCTGTACGCTCTATCTGGGCAACTGCTCAGTGGATCTGAGTCAAAACCGGGATCAGAGCTTTCAGCTGGACCTGGGCAACGATCGGTGCATCCTGCCCCTGAGCTGGTATGCGGACATGTGCAGACAATATGCCTGTCACGCTTCGCTGGAGATCAACCACGCCGGGGAAGGCGTTGCCTTTGAAACCTTCGGAAGACCCGGCTGGTCCTCTTCCTCCTTTATCTCTGACGATGAGATCCTGCGGGCGCAGCGCATGCACCGGGATCCCATTCCATGCGAGGAGATGAGCAAAGAAAAAATCAAAGAAGTCGTACAGCTCTTTGCCAACGCCGCTCGCCGTATGAAACGGGCGGGAATGGATATCGTTATGGTTCATGGCGGACACGGCAACCTGATCAGCCAGTTCACCAGTCCCAAATTCAATCATCGCACGGATGAATACGGCGGAAGCACCGAGAAACGCGCACGCTTCGCCATCGAGGTCTGCGATGCGATCCGTGAGGCATGCGGGGACGATTTTGTGATCGAATACCGCTGCTCCGGCGACGAGATCGATCCGGAAGGGATGCATATCGATGAAACGATCCAACTGGCCGGATATCTGAAGGGCCACATCGATATCCTCCATGTGTCCGCCGGTCTTCACAGCGATCCCATGGGCAAGCACCAGTACTATCGCAACTGGTGCCAGAACTACTTGATGGATCGTTGCTTTAACGTCCATTTTGCCAAGGAGATCAAGCAAGCACACCCCGATCTGCTGGTCAACACCGTTGGCTCCATCACCAGCCTGGACTATGCGGAAGAGATCATCGGCAGCGGTTGGGCAGATTTCGTCTCCATGTGCCGCCCGCTGATGGCAGACCCGGATATGCCCAACAAATACGCGGAAGGTCGGCCCGAGGACCGGCGTCCCTGTCTGCGCTGCGACACCTGCGCGAAGCATCTGCGTACCCCGAGGCATATTTTCTGTGCCGTTAACCCCATGTCCTTCATGACCAGCGACCTTCCGGACGGACGGATCCCCAGGGCTCCGGTGAAGAAGAATGTCGCCGTCATAGGCGGCGGGCCGGGCGGCATCACAGCAATGGAAACGCTTCTGGACCGCGGGCATCGGGTAACTCTGTATGAAAAGACCGGAGAACTCGGAGGCAGCGTGAAATACGCCGCTCTGGCTCCGTTCAAGCAGGATATTCGGGACTATCTGCAGTGGCTTCGGCATACGGCAGATCAGTGCTGCGCCCGGGGGGCCAGGATACTGCTGAATACGGAAGCATCAGCAGACATTCTGAACGCTGAGGGATATGACGCCGTCATCCTGGCCCTGGGTGCCGACCCGATACTGCCCAATCTGCCGGGGATCGATCTGCCCCACGTCTGCTGGGCGCCCAAGGCAGAATCCGGGCAATTCCCGGTTGGAGAAAAAGTCGTCGTGGTCGGCGGCAGCGCCGTCGGGATGGAAGCTGCGCTGAACATGTCCCTTCAGGGGAAAGACGTCACCGTTCTGGAGCAGCTGGATCCCCTGCGCGCCTCCATGAAGCTGAGGGAAAGCGCCGGATCGGGAGCCAGCGAACTGACCCGCTTGTTTGAAGAACGGGAGATCCCCCTTCTCTGCGGCTGCACCTTGACAGAGATCCTGCCGGATCGGGTACGATACCGCAAGAGCGACGGGACCGAAGGTGAGGTCTCTTGTGATACCGTCCTGCTGGCTAGCGGTATGCGTCCGCGGCTCGCCCAGGCGGAAGCCATGCGGCATTGTGCGCCGGAAACCTCCGTTTTCCTGGTGGGAGACTGCGTTCGCGCCGCCTCGGTATATGAAGCCGTGAATGAAGCATTCCAAGTCTGTCTGCATATCTGAGATGATCCTGCCGAACAGCCTGGCTGATCTGCTTCTCCCCTGGTATCGGGCGAATCGACGATCTTTGCCCTGGCGGGACACGACCGATCCGTATCGGGTCTGGCTATCGGAGATCATGCTCCAGCAGACCAGGGTGGAGACAGTTAAAGTCTATTACCTTCGTTTTCTGCAGGCCTTGCCGGATATCCGCGCTCTTGCAGAATGCCCGGAGGATAAGCTGCTCAAGCTTTGGGAAGGGTTGGGCTATTACAGCCGGGCCCGGAATCTGCAGAAGGCGGCGAAGAAGATCATGGAGGAATTCGACGGCAGCTTTCCCCCGGAGCCGGAGCTGGTTCGCGGTCTGCCCGGCATCGGGGCATACACTGCCGGCGCGATCTGCTCGATCTGCTTTGGTTTACCCATCCCGGCTGTGGACGGGAACGTGCTTCGAGTTTGTTCCAGATTGACTGCCTGCCGGGAGGACGTATCCTTGGTCCGGAACAAAAAAGCCGTCGCCGATGCTCTTCTTCCCTGTTTTCCTGCCAGGAACTGCGGAGACTTCAATCAGGCGCTGATGGAACTGGGCGCAATGATATGCATCCCCGGAGGCGTGCCGCAATGCGGCGTATGTCCGCTGGCGTCCGTCTGTCTTTCCCGGCCGGATGAACTCTGGCGGGAGATCCCTGTGCTCAGCCCGAAAAAAGCCAGACGGCGCGAAGAAATCGCCGTTTTTCTCCTGCGCCATGCAGATCGGTATGCCCTGCGGAAACGACCCGGGACCGGACTTCTTGCAGGTCTGTGGGAATATCCCTCTCTGACGGGTCTCCTCTCCCCCCAGCAGGCCCTGGACCAGGCAGCCGCCTGGGGCTGTGCGCCGACGGCGCTTCTGCGGATCACTGAAAGGGAACATATATTCACGCATCGGGAATGGCATATGACGGGATACGAAATATCCTGCGCCGTCATGTCCGATCGTTTTTGCTGGGCCGGTTTTAAGGAATTGGACGAGATCTATTCCCTGCCCAGTGCTTTTCGGAAATTTGATGAAACTGTGGATCGTTGACCGCGCTCAGCGCGAAGGAAAGGAGAACTAAGCATGAAAACCAAAATCGAATCCAAATCCGCCCCTGCCGCAATCGGCCCCTATTCCCAAGCCACGGTGGCCGGAAATACATGTTACGTTTCCGGCATGCTGGGCATCGATCCCGCCACCGGCGAACTGAAGGGGGGAGTGGAGGCTCAGGCTGAGCAGGCCTTGCTGAACCTGGAGGCTGTATTGAAAGCCGCCGAACTCACCACCGCCAGTGTGGTCAAGACCACTGTCTTCCTTACGGATATGGGCGCTTTCAGCCAGGTGAACGCCATTTACAGCAAGCACTTCTCCGCCCCTTATCCTGCCCGCTCCTGCGTGCAGGTCTCCGCTTTGCCGAAGGGCGGGCTCTTTGAGATCGAAGCCGTCGCCGTTCGCGGATAAACTTTCAAATCTCCGCTGTCTGCACACTTGTACACATATCGGTTCGTAAAGGAGATCTGCTATGGAAAAGCAAGGCGTACTTAAAGGTCTGCGGGTCATTGATTTCGGCCAGTATATCGCAGGTCCTCTGGCCGCCATGATCCTCGGCGATTACGGTGCGGACGTGATCCATATCGATCCGCCCGGCGGCCCCCGATGGGACGGATATAAGGCAAATGCTGTTCTGGCCCGCGGCAAGCGCAATATCATTCTGGACCTGAAGGATCCTGCGGATCTGGCCATTGCCAAAAGGCTGATCAGCACGTCGGACATCGTGATAGAAAACTTCCGTCCCGGCGTCATGGACCGCCTCGGTCTGGGGTATGAAGCCTGTGCAGCGGAAAATCCCACGCTGATCTACTGCTCTCTGCCCGGTTTCTCCAAAGACGATCTCCAGCGCAGGGAACTCCCCGGTTGGGAAGGGATCATCGGTGCCGAGGCCGGTTTATATTCCGGCATGGATTTTGCTTCCCGAAGCCGGTATATCCGCTTTGACGCGCTGCCGCTGGCTTCCAATTTCGCCGCCGTTATCGCCTGTCACAGCATCATTGCCGCTTTGATCGTCCGGAAAAAGTGCGGTCGTGGCCAATATATCGAATCTGCCCTGTATGACGCTGCCTTTGAGGTCGACAGTACCCGTACCGTCACCCCGCCTCAAAGCATGCTTCCTCCCGGTACCCAGCGCAGGCCGGAAAACACCAACAGCTATGCTTTGGTCCGTCTCATGGCTCAATATCCATGCAAGGACGGCCGATATATCCAGACCACGCCGCCTCCCCGTGGAGCCCTCAGCATTGCCCGCTCCCTGTTCCCGGCGGAGTGGATCGACGATTCCGTGCCTCCGGACGCAGGGGAAACGGTCAGAAAGCTCATGCTGGGGCGAACCATGCAGGAGTGGGAGGACTATGCGCAGAATGAGCACGGAGCCGGTTTTGCCGTATCGAAAACCAGCGCCGAATGGCTCCGTGACAAGGCCGCAGTTGACAGCCGAAGCGTGATCACTGTTGACGATCCCGTGCTGGGCACTACGCTGCAGCCAGGTGTCCCTTCCATCATGCTGAAAAGCGGCGACAGTGCTGGGATTCCCCGCCATCTGCCAGATCAGGACAGAGCCGATATCCTTGCAGAGTTGGATGCGCTCCCCGCGAAAGCCGTTCCCGGAAGCTGTCAGCCTGCCGAACCGGCACTGAAAGGCATAAAGGTACTGGATCTTTGCCAGGTCGTAGCCGGTCCCACCTGCGGGCGCCTTCTGGCTGAGTACGGCGCAGAAGTTCTGAAGATCAATAATCCAAACCTGACCTTCAATCATACCGCTTTGGCCGGGCACGAAACGCAAAACAACGGCAAGACCTGCATCTTCCTGGATCTGAAATCTCCGGATGGAAAAAAGCTCCTGGATTCCTTCATCCGGGAGGCTGACGTATTCCACTGCAATTTTGCCCAGGCCGCCTATGAGCATCTTGGCGTAACGGATGAACAACTCCGGGAGAAGAATCCGAACATCATTCTTTCACAGATCAACATTCATTCCCTTGGCGGCGGCCGGGAATGGATGCGAGGTCATGAAGACCTTGGCGAAGCAGTCTCCGGTATGTCCTGCCGCTACGGAAATTCCGTCAAGCCCGAGACCCTTCCCCTTCTGGTCCTTGACCACATGACCGGGCAGATGGGCTGTCTGGGGGTCCTGTTGGCCGTTTACGGCAGGCTCTGCAGCGGCATTGGCCAGCGGGTACAGGCCTGTCTCTCCCGCAGTTCTACTCTGACACAGCTCCCCTTTATGCTTGACTACGACGGAAAGGTATGGGACGAGCCCGCCGGACCGGAGGCAAAAGGCTATGGCCCCCTGGACCGGATCTTCAAGGCAAAAGACGGTTGGTTCTATCTCGTTGCCAAGGACACTTCGGCCATCCGTTCTATCCCCTTGCTGGCCGGTCTGCCCGAGGATCCCGCGGAGCTGTCGTCCGCGCTGGATGCAAGAGCAGCCGAAGGATCTGCCGATGCCTGGGTCAGTCTGCTGGACGTGCCCGGAGTCACCGTACGACGCTGCCGCTATTATCAGGCTGAACCGCCCGAGGAGGATTACGCCAAGGCCAAGGGCCTGACAAAACGGGAATTCCACCCCGGCGTGGGTATGCTTCGTACCACCCACGGAGCGGGCCGTCTGTCGCTCACTCCGACCATCTCCGTGTTCCCCTCCCCTGCGCCGGGAGCCGACACGGACTGGTTCCTGGAGAAATGCCGGAAGGAAGGGCGCATCTGACCACGGACTCCGACACAATAAGGTCAACAAACGACGATCAGGATAACAGCACACAGGAAAAGACCTGCCTGAAGCGTTAGGCTTCAGGCAGGTCCTGCAGTTTCAGTCGTATGATCGATCGTTTTATTTCCCTCTCACCGGCTCATTTCTTCTTAAACGTTCCGAAGATGCCCCGGATGAGACTGCCGCTGATCTCACGACCTATCCCATTCACCGTGCTGTTGAACGCGCTGTTGATGGCATTCGTGGCAACGCTCTGTTTCTTGGATATCGGACGCCGGAGCGTGTTGCTGATAATGCTGCGGGTCGCGCTGCTGGCTGCGGTCGTGACGATACGCTGCGCCTTATTCACCCGTTGATTTGCCTTTTTCTGCTTTTCCTTTTCCTCGGCGGCCTTAGCCTTCTCCTCAGCCCTCTGCTGGGCAAGAGCTTCTTTCTCTTCTGCCTTCTGCTGAGCCAGCGCTTCCTTTTCCGCAGCTTTCTGTCTGGCGAGTTCGGCTTTTTCCTCAGCGATCCGCTGCGCTTCCTCTTCCTTCTGCCGTTCCATCTCGGCCAGGTATTCCTCATACTCCCTGGCACTCTCCTCAGCCCGCTTGGCCAGCAGTTCATAGGCGGATTCCCGATCGATCACCTCATCATAACGCACGCCGATCCCATCCCGCCGAAGCGCATCTTCACGCTCGGTATCTTCAATGCTGCCCATATGGCTCTGGGGAGGAAGGATCCATGCGCGCTCCACGGGGGAAGGCGCGCCGTCGTCTCCCAGGAAGGAGATCAGAGCTTCACCGGTCGCCAGCTCCATGATGGCATCCAAAGTACGGAACTCCGGATTTGCCCGGAAAGTGTCCGCCGCTGCGCGAACCTTTTTCTGCTCCGCAGGGGTATAGGCGCGAAGAGCATGCTGGACCCGGTTGCCAAGCTGAGCCAGGATATCCCCGGGAAGATCGGTCGGACTCTGGGTCACAAAGTATACGCCGACGCCCTTGGACCGGATCAGGCGGACCACCTGCTCGATCTTCTGAAGCAGGATCTTCGGAGCGTCATCAAAGAGAAGATGCGCTTCATCGAAGAAGAATACGATCTTGGGCTTGGACAAATCCCCTGCTTCCGGCAGGTTTTCATACAGTTCACTCAGCATCCAAAGAAGGAATGTGGAATACAGCTTGGGGCTCTGGAACAGCTCGACGCAGTGGAGAATATTGATCCAGCCGCGTCCGTCGTATGTAGTTTCCAGCCAGTCGCGCACGTCGAACGCAGGTTCGCCGAAGAATATGTTGCCCCCTTGATCCTCCAGGTACAGCAGATTGCGCAGGATGGTATTCACGCTCTGGGGAGTGATATTGCCGTATTCTGCGGATAAATCCTTTGCGTTCTCAGACACAAAGCTCAGGATCGCTTTCAGATCCTTAATGTCCAACAGGAGAAGGCCGTTTTCATCCGCAACGCGGAAAGCAATATTCAGGATACCGGTCTGCGTCTGGTTCAGGTCCAATACGCGGCTGAGAAGAAGCGGGCCCATTTCGGAGATGGTCGTCCGCAGAGGATGGCCCTTTTTCCCGTACACATCCCAGAAACGCGTGGGATAAGAACGGTAACTCCAGTCTTCGATCCCAAAGCGCTGCACCCGGCTTTCCACATTTGCATTCGGGGTGCCCAGCTTGACCATGCCCGCCAGATCGCCCTTGACATCCGCCAGGAAAACCGGGACTCCTGCCTCGGAGAAGCTTTCAGCCATTACTTTGAGCGTTACGGTTTTGCCGGTACCGGTAGCCCCGGCCACCAAACCATGGCGATTGGCTTTGGCCGGCTCCAAACAGATCTTCTTCCCGTTCTCCCCTGCTGCTATCCACAGCATTCCGTTTTGATACATATTCGTCTTTCCTTTCCAGATCCGTCCGTACAGCAGGATGGATGTATTCTACTCGTCTGATCAGTTGAGGAAATCCTTCAGCTTTTTGCTCCGGCTGGGATGGCGCAGCTTTCTCAGCGCTTTTGCTTCGATCTGCCGGATCCGCTCCCGAGTGACGTTGAATTCTTTTCCCACTTCTTCCAGTGTGCGGGAACGTCCGTCTTCTATGCCGAAGCGAAGGATAAGCACCTTTTTCTCTCTTTCCGTAAGGGTGTCCAGTACGCTCATCAGCTGTTCCCGGAGGAAGGTGAAGCTGGCGGCTTCGGCGGGTTCGGATGCATACTCATCGGGGATAAAGTCCCCCAGATGGCTGTCTTCTTCTTCGCCGATGGGCGTTTCAAGGCTTACCGGTTCCTGCGCGATCTTCAGAATATCCCGCACTTTATCCGCCGGCATGCCCATCTCTTCCGCCACTTCTTCCGGGGTAGGATCGTGGCCCAGTTCCTGGAGCAGCTGCCGGGATACCCGGATGACCTTGTTGATGGTCTCGACCATATGCACGGGGATCCGTATCGTCCTGGCCTGGTCGGCAATGGAACGAGTGATCGCCTGCCGGATCCACCACGTGGCATAGGTGGAGAATTTATAACCTTTGGTATGGTCAAACTTCTCCACCGCTTTGATCAGTCCGAGGTTTCCTTCCTGGATCAGATCAAGGAAGAGCATTCCCCTGCCCACATAACGCTTGGCAATGGAAACCACCAGGCGAAGGTTGGCTTCTGCCATACGGCGGCCTGCATCCTTGTCTCCCTCGCTCATGCGCTTTGCCAGTTCGACTTCTTCTTCCGGTGTAAGCAGGTTTACCTTTCCGATCTCCTTGAGATACATTCTGACCGGATCATCGATGCTGAAGGTATCGGCCAGAGCGTCCGTTGCGGCCAGCTCATCGTCGCTGATCTCCTCCATATCGTCCAATTCGTCAAAATCCGCCTCGTCGGGCAGCTCCTCGGCAACGGACTCAACGCCGCGGTTGTTGACGTTGAATTCTTCTTCCACGGTTTCGATCCCCATATTGTCGATGAGCTCAAAGACCTTGTCCGCCTGCTCAGCTTCAAAATGGAGATCCTCCATCAGGTCCATCACTTCTTTGATGGTCAGGGAACCGCTCTTTTTCCCTTTCTCAAGCAGTTCCTTGATCCGCTGTTCCGGGCTCTTCTGAGCAGCTTCACGTTCAGGAAGATTATCCGCGCCCACTGCTGCCTTTTCCTTATCCGCCTTCGCCTTTTGTTCTGCTTCAGCCTGTTTCAGAAACTCGTCCGCAGCGGCTTCCAGATCCTCATAATGCTGAACCTGTTCGTCCTTTTTTTCCTCAGCCTGAGCTTCCTCGACAGGTTTATTCTCAGCGGCTTTTGTCTTATTTGTTTTGCTCCGGGTCTTCGCCTTCGGCTTTTCCGCCGCAGGGGCGACGACCTTCTCTTCCTCGGGAGCCGAAGCTTCCTCCGGAATCGTCTTTTTTTCTCTCTTCTTCTTTTCCGCCATATCTTCTGTCCTTTCCCGCGCCGTATCCGGCGCTGCTTGATCGTTTATCAATCCAGTTTGTTTTTCTTTCGCATAAGGCGGGCGATCTCCTGAAGGTCCCCGCTTTTCATGATCTTTTCCTGCCGGATTACGTCTGTATAGTCTCTCAGCGTTTCTCTCGCCTGGCCTCCCGATTCCGGCTTATTCAGCAATTCCGTGAGCAGGGCTGCCTCACCCTCCTCCATGCCGGCTGCCAGTGCTGAAGGGGTCACGCTGCGGCCTTCCTTTTGCCGTCTCCGCAGATCTTCATACAATCGCCGAAGGACGGGAGAAGTGAACTCCTCTGCCTCCAAACTGCATTCCTGAATCATTCCGGGATCCAGAAGAAGCAGCCGGATCACGCCTTCCTCCGCAACGGCGCTGCGAATATCATCATACCTGAGCTTTTTTTCCTGGGGCTGAGCGTTTCTGGTCGGGCGGGTCAAGGAACGCTCATATTGTTTTCTGCTGTTTTTCAGGTTCCTTTTTCTCTGCCGCTCGACCTCCTGCTTGAGAGCATCCGCTGTGACGCCGCAGCCGGCTGCAGCCCGTGAGCACCACACCTCGCGTTCAACGGGGCTGGCGATCTCCGCCAGCATGGTGCATACGGCGCGAAGATACTCAAGGCGCTGCATATCATCTGTCAGATCATATTTATCCCGCAGCTCTCCCAGACGGAACTCCATCCCTCCTCCGCTTCCGCTGAGCAGCTGTTCAAAGGCGTCCGATCCGCGGAGGCGTATGAAATCATCCGCGTCGATTTTCACTGCCTTTCCATCCACGATGCGGTCCGGAAGCTTCAGGACCCGAACGGTGAATTCGGAATTTTTCAGCAGATCCAATGCTCTTTCCGTCGCTTTTTTCCCGGGCGGGTCATTATCGTAGCAGATGACGATCTCTTTGGCATAGCGGGATATGAGCCTGGTCTGCTCTGTGGTCAGTGCTGTGCCCATGGTGGCCACCGCGTTGTCGAAACCAGCCTGGTGGAGGGTAACGACGTCGATGTTGCCTTCAACCAGGAGGATGCTGCTTCGTTTCGTATTCTTGGCCAGGTTCATGCCGAACAGCGTCCGTCGTTTGGAAAACACCAGGGTCTCGGGACTGTTGAGGTACTTCGGATCCTGATCGTCGTTCAGTGCACGGCCGCTGAACCCGAGCACCTCGCCGCGGATATCGATCACAGGGAATATCAGCCGGTCCCGGAATTTATCGTATACGCTTCGCGTTCCGCTCTCCTTCCGCCGCTGACCGGCAGTGACTAATCCCGCGGCAAGGAGTTCATCTTGTGTGAAGCCTTTTTCCCGCATGGCCTTGAGCAGATTATCCCAGCCCTCCGGCGCAGCGCCCAGGCCGAAGCGGTTGGCGGTTTTTCGGGTGATCCCTCTCTTATCCAGGTATGCTGCGGCTTTTGCGCCTCCCGGCCCGTTCAGGCATGCATAAAACCATCTGGCCGCTTCCCGGTTCAGTTCAAGCATTCGCTTCCGTTGTCTGGGGATCTCCTGATCCGCGCTCTCCTCCGGCACGGTCATGCCATTTTTATCTGCAAGGAAACGGACTGCGTCCGGAAAAGAGAGATTTTCGATGGACATGATAAAGCTGATCACACCGCCGCCTTTTCCGCAGCCAAAACAATGGTAGATCTGTTTATCCGGCGAAACGGAAAATGAAGGCGTCTTCTCGTTATGGAACGGACACAGGCCGAATAGATTTCCGCCTTTTTTGGTGAGCTGCACATATTGGGAAACGACATCAACGATATCGCTCCGTTCCACCAGTTCATCCAGAAATGCATCCGGTATCGCCACGAATACTCCTCCTTTCCCGTTTCTGCAGCGGCAGAATCATCGCCTGCTCCATCCCATAGGGATATAAAGCTCCCCGAAGACGCTCACAGCGAACTGATCCGTCATTCCCGCAATATAGTCGCACACCGCTCTGTCGAGTCCCTCTGTCTCTGCGACCGATCGATAGTCCTCGGGAAGCCTCGACGGGTCGGCAAGATAATGCTCATACAATGCGCGAAGCATTCCCTCGACCTTTATTTCCTCAGATTTCGCAACCGGATTGCGGTATACGCGTTCAAACATGAAATCCCGAAACGTCGTCATCGCGTGCTCAACCTGCGGGCTCATCCGAATGTCTTCTCCCGAGGAGCGGATGATATCCCGTACGACGGTATCGATCCTGCGGCTGTAGTGGCCGCCGAGGATTTCCCGCACTTCTTCCGGCAGATCTGTCTCGTGCAGGATCCCTGCCCGTACCGCGTCATCCGTGTCGTGGTTCACGTATGCGATCCTGTCGCTGAATCGGACGATCCGCCCCTCAAGGGTCTCGGGCCATTGCTCCCCCGTATGCCATCGGATCCCGTCACGGACCTCCCACGACAGATTCAATCCTCGGCCGTCCTTTTCCAGCCGGTCTATCGTTCTCAGGCTCTGGGCATTATGTTCAAAGCCGCCGGGATAGATCGCCATCAAGGCACGTTCTCCCGCATGGCCGAAGGGAGTATGGCCCAGATCGTGTCCCAGCGCGATGGCTTCAGTCAGATCCTCGTTCAGCCGCAGCGCTCTGGCTATCGTCCGGGCGATCCGGCTGACTTCAAGGGTGTGGGTCATTCTGGTCCTGTAATGATCTCCTTCCGGACTCAGGAGCATCTGGGTTTTATGCTTCAGCCTGCGAAAGGATTTGGAATGAACGATCCGATCGGTATCTCTTTGAAAACAGGTCCGGACTTCGCAAGGTTCTTCCGGACGTTCCCTTCCCCTGCTTTCGGCAGCAAAGGCCGCCTTTGACGAGAGCATGATTCGTTCCAGTTCTTCCCGTTCCAAACGCGGATTTGGCATCTGCACCGCCGCCTTCCTGTCGACGAATGGATCATTGCCTTCCCGTGCGTGCCGGGATTTCAGCAACTCCCTATATTTCCTTATACGCGGTTTTTTTCTTTTTCCCTTCTGAAAACCCTTTCTTTTTTAGATTTTTTCGATATAATTAGCCAGATGGAGGGTGATTCCGGGACAGGAGGCGGCAAATGAGGCTCAGGAAGCAACTAGGCAGCAGCAGAGCGTTGATCATTCTGTTCATTCTGCTGCACGGGATTACTCTTGTGCTTCTTGTCAGGAGCCTTATTGTCGGGCAATGGGGCCATGTCGGCCTCTGTGTCCTGTGTATTGCGCTGTACTCCCTCCCGGCGTTGCTGGGCCTCGTTTTCCGCGCATCCATTCCTCCCTTGCTCTATGGCATAGCCGCTTGCTTTGCCGCCGCCGCAAATCTGGGCGGCGAGGTATCCGGGCTTTATCTTCGGCTTCCGTTCTGGGATTCTGCCCTTCATTTTATCTGGGGCGTTCTGGCTGCCGTGATCGGCTATTCCATGCCGGATCTGCTGGGCCGAAAAGAGGGCGTTTCCCGGTCTATGCCGAAAGCTGCCGCAGTTCTCCTGTCCGTTTCCTTTTCCATGCTTATCGCCGTTCTTTGGGAATTCGTTGAATTTGCCGTTGATCTGTGGTTTCATACCGATATGCAGAAGGACTGCTGGATCTATTCCATCTATTCTGTTATTCTGCAGCCGGAAGGGCTGAATCAGGCTCAGCAAATCGATATTTCCAACGTGATCGTTAACGGGGATCCATGGCCGGCCTATCTGGACATCGGCCTGCGGGATACGATGTTCGATCTGCTGTGGACTTTTGTCGGTTCCATTCCCGGCGCCGCGCTGGTGCTGACAGATTATCGGAGTTCGGGCAGATCCCGGATCCTCAGCAGTCTGCTGCCCAGGCCGAAATTGAACAAAACCAAGGATGGGGCAAAAACGAAATGAACCGGAAAAACCTTTCAAAATGGAAGCAGAATCTATTTCGGGTCACTCTGAGCAAAAAGATCCTGCTAGGTTTCGTCCTTGCTGTCGTTATTTCCATTGTCGCATTCCATGTTTTAAAGCCCATCTTCGCCATTCTGGTGATCCTGCTGCAGGCTGTCATCATTTACGCGCTCATTGACCGCAATCTGATCAGGCCGATCCAGGCTCTGACTCTGTCCGTGATCGAGAGCAGACCAACCGCCGAAGGATTTGAGTATCATGCGCCCGAGATCCATACCGGTGATGAACTGGAGCTGTTGTCCGACGCACTGAAACGCATGGCGGCGGACATGAATCGGAAAGACTGAGTCTCCTGTCCGGGATCTCCTTTGCCGTACTCAAGAGGTGTTTCGATTTATGCTTCATTTTTCCAATCGTTCCGCCCCGAAGTGGATCGTCTGTTTCCTGGGCAACCCAGGCAGCCAATATGCCCGCACCCGCCACAATGCGGGCTGGATCGCCTGCACGCTCCTGGAGGAAGACCGCCCGATTCACACGACCAGGCTGAAATTCCATGCTTTTACCGATATCGCCGCTTTTGGCGGAGAATCTGTCCTCTTCCTCCGTCCTCAGACATACATGAATCTCAGCGGCGAGGCTGTTCAGCCCGCCGCCGCTTTTTACCGGATCCCGCCGGAACATGTGATCGTGATCCATGATGACATTGCCCTCCCGCCTGGGAAACTCCGCATCAAACGCGGCGGTTCGGACGGCGGACACAACGGCATCAAAAGCATCACCCAGAAGCTGGGCACGCAGGATTATCCACGGATTAAAATCGGCGTAGGAGCTCCTCCGCGCCCGGATTATGACGTTGTGGATTGGGTCATCGGCAAACTGAGCGATACGGAATACAAGGAAATACGGGAAGCCGCCTCCCGTGCGCTGGATGCCGCCGAGGAGATCATTTCCCATGGCATTGACAGTGCCATGAACAAGTTCAACCATTAGTTCTCCGGAAAGGATTTGCGTTTATGACCGTACCGGAATATCGGGCCTTGGCCCAAAAAGCCGCCTTGCGGGTCGGACCGGCCTATTTGAAAGTATTTCTCATATACACCGCGTTCTCTACCGTCCTCCTGTATTTCAGTCTGCGCATGCAGCAGCAGTTTATGGACTGGCAGGACACGGTACAGCAGTTTTTGGCTGCCGGCGATCCCAATCTTCCTCCCGTTACCTGGGAGGTGCTCAGCTATATGGGGCTTGCTCTCGTTCTTCTGCTCCTTGCACAGGTGTTGAAGGCGGGATGGTATGAGATCACACTGCGGGGAGTACGGGGTCTTCCCTATTCCTGGCGGGATCTGCCCTCCGGTTTCTCCCGGATCGGCAAGATCTTCGTCCTCTCCATCGTGATCGAGTTTGGCTGTCTGCTCGGATGCTGTCTGTTTATCATTCCGGGCGTTATGCTTTTTTATCGTTGGCGGCTCAGTTGGTTCGTCTTGGCCGAACACCCGGAGTATGGACCCATCCGCTGTCTCCGCCAGTCTGCGCGGCTGATGGTCGGGGAAAAAATGAATCTGTTTCGTCTGGATCTGAGCCTGCTGCTCCCCTATGCGCTTTCTCTGCTGGTGTTTTATTTTTCCTATGGGGTGGTTCGCCTTTGGGAACTTCCTTCCATCGCGCTCACCCATTGTGTGTTTTACAACACCATGACCCATTGGGAGGATCCATCCTCTCCGGTGGAGCCTGATCCGGGCAGGTGATGTTCATGTCATCCCAACGGTTTATCCGGGAAGAAGCATTACTTGGACCTGAGGCGATGGCGCGTCTGGCGAAAAGCCATGTCGCGGTTTTCGGTCTGGGCGGAGTCGGCTCCTGGGCAGCCGAAGCCCTGGTCCGCGGAGGCGTTGGAACGCTGACGCTGGTTGACTTCGACACAGTCGGCGAATCCAATCTGAACCGCCAGCTCTTTGCTCTTAATTCAACGCTCGGCAAGCCCAAAGCACTGGTTGCCGCTGCGCGTGCCGCGGATATCAATCCCGATATCCGAGTGTTTCCCAGGGTAGAACGGTATGCGGCTGAAACACGGGATGCGCTCCTTTCAGCGGATTATGATTACATTCTGGACGCGATCGATATCGTTACCAGTAAGCTTGACCTGATCCAGTCTGCTCATGCCTTGAATATCCCCATTGTGAGCTGTCTTGGTACCGGAAATCGTCTGTCCGCCGAAGGCTTCCGCATCTCCGATATCAGCGAGACAAGGGATGATCCTCTGGCCAGAGTCATGCGAAAAGAGCTGCGGAAACGCGGCATTCTCCACACAGCAGTGCTCTGGGCGCCCGGTAATTCCTCAAAGCCATCCGATACGGGGGAAGATCCGCCGCAGGGACGCAGAAGCATCCCCGGAAGCGTAAGCTGGGTCCCCTCTGCCGCAGGGCTTCAACTTGCGGGATATGTGATCCGGGCTCTGGCCGGCATCGTTTGAATCCAAGCATACCCGCACTTGCGTAAACTTTACCCCTGTGTTACACTACACATTGATAAGGAGGGTCGTCCTGCCGGCAATGATTGTTTATGATTTTGATAAGACGATCTTCCTTGGAGAAAGCAGCACATCGTTTTATCGATTCTGCATCCCGCATCATCCGCTGATCCTCCTATGGCTCCCCGTGGCCGGTTTTTTTGCTTTGGGAAAGCTGCTGCACCTATGCGATCTGACCCGTTTGAAGGAAGCCTTTCACGGATATCTTCGTGCGGTTCCGGATGCGGATGTACTGGTCGAACGATTCTGGGATCGGATGCAGGACCGGATCGCTCCTTGGGCAGCGGAGAAACTGCCTCAGGGCGGGCTTGTCATCACCGCTTCGCCCCAGTTTCTCGTTACCGGCCTTTGCAGAAGATTGGGGCTGGAGTGTCTGGGCACCCGTATGGATATCCGAACCGGCCGGATCGAAGGGCGAAACTGCAAAGGGCCGGAGAAGCCGCTCCGCTTCCGCGAACGATATCCCGACACTGAAATCAGTGAATTCTATTCCGACAGTCTTTCCGATGCTCCCATGGCCCTGCTCTCAAACAAAGCGTATCTGGTCAAGGGAAAACAGGTACAGCCATGGCCTGGCTCTGAATAGCTCCGGTATACGGATCTCTGCGTACCGGTAACTAAATATCATGAAAAGGAGAAACGAACATGTCTTTTGCTGACAAACTGAAAAAGTTCACAAACGACGCGGTGGAAAAGGGCAAGGGCCTTGCCGAACAGGGCAAGCTCTCCCTGGATAACCAGAAGCAGCTTGACGCGATCAAGCATGCGCAGCAGCTGATCGGCGCATATGTTGCGGAGAATAACCTCCTGGCTGAGGATGAATATATCATGAGCCAGCTCTCTGCTATCGCCGCCGCCAATGAGATCATGGAGAAAAACAGCAGCCGCATCGCCGAGCTGAAGGCTGCCGGAGCCGCCGCGGCCGATGAAGCCGCCGATGCCATTGACGATGCGGTCAGCGAAGCGGAAGCCGCCGTGGAAAAGGTCGAAGAAACCGTGCAGCGGGCCTTCTGCCCCGAGTGCGGCAAGGAAGTCGATCCGGGCGCCCGGTTCTGCCCTTCCTGCGGGAAACCGCTGGCCTGAGTCTTTCAGCTGCAGCAAAATGCGGCCGGGTATTGTACCCGGCCGCTCTTTTCTTTCGTTTTCTGTTAAATGCGATATTTACTTGGCGCGATAATACTCAGCCAGCATTTCGGCAGTTTCCTGTCCGATGATGCAGCTGTATCCGGAAAAGTTCCCCTTGTCATCCCATCGGAGCTCGCAGCCCGATGGACAGCCCCGGCAAATGGCGCTG
>JAEEGI010001456.1_pt1 | contig 59019 bp, 61 predicted proteins | sample 8958751 | NCBI WGS metagenome assembly JAEEGI01 (sample SAMN16246545, study PRJNA631951) | gut metagenome | biome: gut microbiome; feature: rumen; material: KS-attached | host: Bos | place: Iran: Karaj | collected 2018-10
TTTTTTTGTAGTATTGTTCGACAATCCAAAAATTTTGCGTATATTTGCAAAACATAAACCAATTTAATACCAACAAAAAAACAGAAAGAAAAGTAAAACATAACATATTATAAACCATAGCGTTTGCAGTTATTCGAGATGCTCCGAAAATCTGGCAGTTAGAAGAGCAACAAATCCATAGAATAAGTTCAGCGAACGTCCGCGCTTGCGTGGACGGAACTTATTGGATTTGTGGGTCTTGCCAGATACCTCGGAGCTTATAAGGGAAGTTCACGCTTTCTTTATGTCTGCCCCGAGGTATTTGTGTGAGTACCTGCATTATCGGTAAGTGCTGACGCTGAAAAACGTAAACGCATAGATGGATTATTCGAATAGATTCACCATCGGTAAAAGAAGATATATTGGCTGTAAAGCTAAATTATCCGACTGGATTATGCAAATTATAGATGCAGAAACGGTTAATGTTCATAGTTTTTGTGACATATTTGCTGGGACAGCAGTGTTATCAGATTTAGCTATTCAAAAATATGAAAGAGTCATACTTAATGATTTTTTATTTTCTAATAATTTAATTTACAAAGCATTTTATGGTCAAGGTGAAGTAGATGACAAAAAATTATGTTTGTTTATAGATTCTATCAATCAATTAGACCCTCAAAAATTGGATGAAAATTATTTTTCGATAAATTATGGTGGAAAATTCTTTGATAACAATACGGCGAAAAAGATTGGTTATGTTAGGGATACTATTGAGGATAGCAAAGATTCGTTCACTGAAAAAGAATTCTGTGTATTAATAGCCTCTTTGATTTATAGCATTGATAAAATTGCGAATACATTAGGTCATTACGAAGCATATATTAAGAAAGAAATTACCCCTAAAACATTATTTTTAAATCTAATTGACTATAAATCATGCAATAATGTTGATATATATAGAGAGGATTCAAACCAATTAGTCAAAAAAATAGCTGCAGATATTTTTTATATAGACCCACCATATAATTCTCGACAATATAGCCGATTTTATCACTTGTATGAAAATTTGGTAAAATGGGATAAACCAGAGCTCACTGGAACTGCAATGAAACCAGCTGAAGAAAATATGAGTGATTATTGTTCGTCAAGGGCAGTAAAGGCGTTTGAAGATCTAATAATGCATTTAAACACTAGATTTATAGCAGTTTCCTATAATAACACTTATAAATCGAAAAGCAGTTCTTCAAGAAATAAAATAACACTAGAAGAAATCAATGAAATTTTATCAAAACGAGGTCTTACAACCATTTATGAGCATTCTCATCAGTATTTTAATGCAGGGAAAACCAACTTTGAAAACCATAAAGAACTACTTTTTTTAACTCATGTCAATGAAGAATAATGTTGTACGTTCGCCATTGTTCTATGTTGGCGACAAATATAAGATAATAAGCGAGATAAAACGCTATTTTCCAAACGAGATTAATCGTTTTGTTGAACCGTTTGTTGGAGGTGGATCGGTATTTATGAATGTTGAAGCAGGAGAGTTTTTGCTTAATGATATAGATTCAAATATCATTGCCATACATCAAATGCTTTGTAATTCTGCTGAGAACCCAAATGTTTTTTATAATAGAGTTGATGAGGTTGTTGAACGCTATGGCCTCTCATGTTCTTACAAAGAAGATGTTGTGCCAGAAGAACTTAAACGAGAATTTGTAAAAACTTACTATGCCCGTTTCAACAAAGTTGGGTACGAAAAAATGCGTTCAGATTATAACCAGTCACGAGATAGAAGACCCTTTGTCCTTTATATGCTTTTGATATATGGTTTTAATCGGATGATTCGATTTAACAAGTCTGGAGATTTTAATTTGCCTGTTGGAAATGTTGATTTGAATCAAAACACAATCAAAGCATTAAATGATTATTTCAAGTTGTCAATGATTAAAAGACCGCAATGGTTTAATTGTGATTTTGAGGATTTTATAAACCAAATTGAACTTGAGCATAACGACTTGGTTTATCTCGACCCTCCCTATTTAATTACATTCAGTGAATACAATAAATATTGGAATGAAGAAACAGAAATGCGCTTGCTAAATCTTCTTAATCGTCTAAATGATAATGGTATAAGATTTGCGATATCAAATGTCACACATTACAAAGGAAAGGTTAACCAAGTGTTCTTAGATTGGTCGCAACAATATAATTCACACTCAATCAAAAGCAATTACATAAGTTATCACGACAACACAAAAAAAACATTCAAAGAAGTTTTAGTAACAAATTATTGATATTATGGCAAAAGCAAGTTATAAACCGTTACTTTTTACAACAACAATGCGCAATCCCGAACGATTGAAGTTCATGTTATACATTCTCGAAAAGTTTCGAGGACAGATATTAGATGATGAATTAGCTACAAAAATTGTTGGAGAAACTATTCGTTATGGGTTGTATCGTCCGATGAAAAAAAATACATCAATAAAAAACAAGTGGGATTCCACTTCAAACGGTGTTTTTAGCGAGTATATATTGACGGATAGCGAGGTCGATTATATGATTAAAAACAACCCACAAAAGCACAAAGAAGCGGGCTTTGCCAAAGGCTTTCCCTCTAGATTTGCTACAATATACGATATAACAAAAGAGTTAGGTTTTGCTTATTTTACCCCATCAAAACCAATAATGATATCAGAATTAGGAGAACATTTGTTAAAAGCTATTGAAGTGAATGTCAAAGATGATATAATAATATATGAATTAGTTCATCCAGAATATGAGCAACAAGTGTTTTTACAAGCAATGGCAAAATCGCAAAGGAAGAACCCCTTTGTTCGTGTTTTGAACGACAACGTCCCATTGATTTTACTTTTGCAAACAATAAATTTGCTTAATTCCGATAAAAAGCAAAATGGAGCAGGCATTTCTCGAACAGAACTACCACTATTAATATTTTGGAAAAATAACGATGCCAATGCTTTGTACAAAAGGATTGTCAAACTAAGAAAAGATTATGGATACAAACCTTCTGCTGAGGTGATTATTGAAATATGTGTCAATGAAATAATGAACGGAGAATATAAAAAGTTTGACCCCAAATCAATAATGGTTGATTACCCTGATGAATTTATACGAAAAATGAGGATTACAGGGCTCATTTCTTTACGTGGTGCAGGCAGATTTATTGACATTAACAAAAATGAAACACAAAAGGTTGATTATGTTATAAAACAATATGCCAATTACAAACACTTTACAAATGAATTTGATTATTTCCAATATCTCGCAACCCTTGACAAAGACCTGATTCAGATTAAAAGTAAGCAAGTGTCTTCAATTGACGCAGAACAACTGCTAAACAAATGGCTTGAACCACAATCACCATACACATGGGATAAAATTAAAATCGAGCTATCGATTTTATCATCAGGAGGATTATCAAGAGATTCAATTTTGAAATTTTTACCCGCTCCCACGCGTTTGGAATTTCTAACCGCTTTAGCAATAAAAGCTAAATTACCAGCCGTGAAAGTAATACCCAATTATTGTTGTGATGATGAAGGTTTGCCAACATCCACAGCAGGTGGTAATAAGGGTGATATAGAATGTATTGAACAGCAAAAAGGAATTTTGATGGAGGTTACAATGGCGACGGGTCGTCAACAAACAATGATGGAAATATGGCCAATAGAACGACATTTGATAGATTTTCAAAAAAAACAAGAATCACAATGTGTATTTATAGCACCAACTATTTTTTCTGATAGTTACAAACAAATAAGATTTGTAGAATTCGACTCAAACGGTAAAAATAAAATATTTCCATATACGATAAATGAATTTGTCTGTTTTTTAGAAAGTACAGATAGACTATATATCCCAAGTAATAATAACATGAATATTGCAGCAGAACCAAGAGCACAGTATGGAACAAGTTGAAAAATAGACGAAAAATGGTGATAATTATTGCCTTAATTAAAACCAATTCGTGGTTTTACCCATTTTTATCATATTCACACCTTCTCATCCCCCAAAATATATAAACCTCTAATTTTCAATCATAAAATTCACACCCCCCCGAACTGCTACTTCAGATTTTATCGCAAAATCTGAAGTACAACTCCAAATTTTCATTCGAAAAAGAGGTGGAAAAACATTTTTACAATAATTTCCACCTTTCTGCGTTATTATTTTTTATTTAAAATTAGAAATCAGTATTCGGTAGTCAGAGGTCTGTTGAAAAGCTCCCAGCCGCAAGCGGCTGAAATCGGGTAAATCTAAACAATTTTCCGCCATAGGCGGAAACAATTTACAAGATTATTAAGATTTCGCGAGTGAAACGAGCAGGAAACAATCAAAAAGATCTCGCGAAGCGAAGCTGAGCAGGAGAATAAAACAATTAATCATTATGACAAAACTGAGTGTAAATATAAACAAAGTGGCCACCATACGCAATGCGCGCGGCGGCAACCTGCCCGATGTGGTGAAATTCGCCATCGACTGCGAGCGTTTCGGCGCCCAGGGCATCACCGTGCACCCGCGTCCCGACGAACGTCATATCCGCTACGCCGATGTGCGGCAGCTAAAACCGGTGATAACCACCGAGTTCAATATCGAGGGCAACCCTATCCCTTCGTTTGTCGACCTTGTTACCGAGGTGCGTCCCACGCAGGTAACCCTCGTCCCCGACGCTGAGGATGTGCTCACTTCCAACGCTGGTTGGGACACAGTTAAACACTTTGATTTTCTGAAAGATATCGTTGCCCACTTCCACAGCTGCGGCATACGTGTCTCCATCTTTATCGACCCTGTTCCAAAACTTATCGAGAAAGCCAAGGCCACCGGCACCGACCGTGTGGAGCTTTACACCGAGGCCTACGCCTCCAACTACTCCGCCGACCGCGAGGCCGCCATCGAGAAATACGTGCAGGCTGCCAACGTCGCCCACAGCATCGGACTCGGACTCAACGCCGGCCACGACCTCAACCTGCTGAATCTTACTTACTTCAAACAGCGCATACCTTTCCTTGACGAAGTCTCCATCGGTCACGCCATCATCAGCGACGCCCTTTATCTGGGTATCGAAAAAACCATCCACGAATATCTTAATTGTTTAAAATAAAACAGTTATAGTAAAATTCCAAAATGCCCCGGATGGGCTAAATCTCAATAACCCCATACGCAGTGTGGGGAACAAAAAAAAGACGAACTATGGGAATGTTTTACACACCGTCGCCACGACGTTTCACCTACAAGCCGCGCTACTACAGCGAGGAAAAAGAGGAGCTGGAGATGCTCCGTGCCAAGTATGCCAACCGCAAGGAGGGCGAAGCCGAAACCACCGACGAGGAGCTTAAATACTACCGTGATTTGGTGGACTCTTTCGACAAAAAAGAGGAGAAGCCGTCTCTTTCTGGACTGCTGAAACGCAGACAGGTAAGGCAGTTCAGCTACAAGCCGCGTTTTACCGATAGCGGTGAGCCAATATCCGAAAAGAAGGAAGAGGCTCCGAAAGGCTACGGTCGCAAGATAGAGCTGAAAAAGGCTATGCACGAGCGGCATTCGTCGTACACTGCCGAGTCAGTGCCTACCTACCGCATCTTCATTTACGCCGCCATCGTCTCCATCATCGTTTTGTGGATTCTGTTCGGCAATTTCGAAAAAGTCGTTGAAGTGTTCACTACCGTCGGCGCTAGAAAATAAGGTAGTTGATAATTGAAAATTGATAGTTGAAAGTTGATATTATTAATTGTCCATTGTCAATTATAAATTCGTTCCGAACTCCGAATTAAAAAAAATTCGTACATTTGCAAAAATTTAGAACGATGTACATAAACGTCTTAAAATCTAAAATACACCGAGTTACGGTAACTCAGGCCGATATGGATTATATCGGCAGCATCACCATCGACGAGGATCTGATGCGTGCCGCCAATATGATTGAAAACGAGCAGGTGCATATCTACAACATCACCAACGGCGAGCGTTTCAGCACCTACGTGATAAAAGGCGAGGCGGGCTCGGGCGTTATCGGCATCAACGGCGCCGCCGCCCACAAAGCCGGTGTCGGCGACCTTATCATCATAGCCTCGTATGCCATGATGGATTTCGAGGAAGCCAAACAGCACACCCCCACCGTTATCTTCCCGCAAAACAACCGTTTGCACTAAACATCTTTCTCTTATGAAATCGAAGATAGGCAGCGTTCTGAAATTCGTTATATTTCTCGGCGTAGGCCTGTTTTTCGTTTATTGGTTTTTGCTCAAGCTCGACGACGAGTCGAAAGCCGCTATCTGGCAGTCGTTCCGCAGTGCCGACTATTTCTGGGTTGTGGTGGCGATGCTGGTGAGCATCCTCAGTCATATCGTCAGGGCGTTGCGGTGGAACATGCTACTCGACTCCATAGGCTACAAAGTGCGGGTAAACCACTCTTTCGGCGCCGTGATGGTGGGCTATCTGGCCAACCTTGCCGTGCCTCGTCTGGGCGAGGTTATGCGTTGCGGTGTCCTCCGCGACTCCGACACCGTTCCGGTACAGAAATCCCTCGGCACCGTGGTGGTGGAACGCACCGTGGACATTCTTGCCTTTGGCATAACACTTTTGATTGGCTTGGCACTGGCTTTCAGCACTTTGAAAGACTGGCTCTACGACCAGCTTATAACCAAAGTTTCGTCGCTGCCCAACATGTGGACACTTCTGGCGATAGCCGTAGCTGCCGCAATTATCGTCATCGGCGGATACCTTCTTTTTTACAAAAAATTACTGAAATACAAGTGGTTCGAAAAGATTCACCGCATCATAGTGGGCTTTTTGGACGGACTTAAAAGCATAGCGCACCTCAAACGTCCGTGGCTGTTCGTTTTCTACAGCGTGGCCATTTATGTGCTTTACCTCCTTGGCGGATATATCATCTTCAAAGCCTTGCCCGAAACCTCGTCGCTCGGAATGATGGCGGCGTTGGTGCTGTATATCTTCGGCACCGTCGGAATGATGGTAACTCCCGGAGGAATAGGACTTTATCCTGTGTTGGTTTGGCAGGCTGTGGCTATCTACGGCGTATCGCAGGAGGTGGGTCTGGCATCAGGATGGCTGTTGTGGACCTCGCAGCAGGTGGTGGTGCTGATACTCGGATTTGTGTATCTTATCAAGTTTTCCATACTTAAAAAAAGTCGCGGCAATGAGTAAGAAATTCAACACCCTTGTCAGGGAAAAGATAGTCACCGCCGGGCAGTTGGCTGATATTCTCCGTCAGCATCCCGAACAGAAGGTGGTTTTCACCAACGGCTGTTTCGACCTCGTTCACCAAGGACATATCGACTACCTTTCTAAAGCCCGCGACTTGGGCGATGTGCTTGTTGTGGGACTCAACACCGACGCCTCGGTGCGCCGCCTCAAAGGTCCGCGCCGTCCCATCAACGACGAGTACAGCCGTGCCCTGCTCCTTGCCTCGATGCTGTTTGTCGATTACGTGGTGCTCTTTGGTGAGGACACACCCTACGAGCTTATCAAAACCCTGCAGCCCGACATATTGGTGAAAGGCAGCGACTACCGTCCCGAGGATATCGTAGGTTACGACATAGTTATGGCCAAAGGCGGCAGGGTGGAGACCTTGGATTTTCTGCCAGGATTTTCCACCACAGCCATAGAACAGAAAATCGCCAAAGGCGAATAATCTCACTTTTGTTTTGTTTACGCCATCCTATTGATAATCAATGGGTTTTACCCACTATTCTCATGTCTTTAAGAACAAAACTAATGTGAAGTTGCAAAGAGATGTAACAAAACTCCTTTGTTAAAACGCTTTTTAAACAGCAAGCAGTTGAAAATAAATTTGTTTATTACAGAAAAAAAGCGTATATTTGCAACGTTTTTTAACACGCAAAAACTGCCCTTAAAATGGCGGTAAAACGTGTGTATAAACAAGATGCAAACAATTTGAGCATCATTTATTGCTTATCAAATAAGAGGTAAATGTGCTTAAAAACTGTAGAATCTGCCAAAGGTCATAGCATTTTATGTTACTGACCAAGCCTTTGGCGTATCAATTTTCGAATAATCAATATTGTTTTATAAATCTGTAAAATAATGAAAATCAAAAAAATCATTTATTTGGGCATTGCCATTTCGGTAATGGCATCGTGTTCTGTGCCCAAGGACATTGTCTATATCCAGGATGCCCCTCGCGACGAGAAGGTGGCTATAGCGGAGAAATTTGTAGATAAAATCCAAGTGGACGATCTTCTTGGTATTTATGTTTCAAGCACTGTGCTTGGAGCTAATGTAGTAACATTCAACAAGAGTGTGGAATCGACTTCCGGTGGAGGTTCGTCTGCACAAGGCTATCTTGTGGATAGGAATGGAGAAATTAATTTTCCATATCTTGGACTTTTAAGGGTAGCGGGAATGACTCGTGAGCAGCTTCGCGACACGTTGGAGGTGCTTCTTGCCAAAAACGAGCTGGTGCCTGAACCCAGAGTTACTGTAAATCTGCAGAACTTCAGGTTTTATACCCTCGGTGCGACAGGAAAAATGACGATGCAAAATGCCAATAACAACAATATGATTCAGGGTGAGCGACTCACGTTGCTTCAAGCAATTGCTTTGTGCGGAGACCTTGATATCACCGGCAAACGAAAAAATGTCACCATTATACGCGAGATGGACGGTTACAGGGAAATAGGCACTGTGGACCTAACCTCCAAAGAACTCTTCGAGTCTCCGTATTACTATGTGGCACAAAACGACATTATTTACGTGGAACCAAACGACAGGATGAAACGTCAGGCCAACCTCGACCTCACACCTCTCACAGTGGTTACAAGCGTATTGTCGTTTGCGACATCGATCCTAACATTCGTATATATTTTCTTTAAATAATTAAAGCCGTGGAAACAAACAACAACAGTTTGCTCAATCAGCAAAGCAGCGACCTCGAGAAAGATACCTTCCATTTCTCGTTCAAGGACTTTTTGTTTATGTTCATAAACAACTGGTACTGGTTTGTCATCTCTATAGTGATATGTTCTGGGGTGGCAATGTTTATTTATAAAACTAAACCTCGTATATATCAGGAGTCTGCCCAGATACTCCTTCGCATGGACAATATGTCAAAAGCCGAGGACGTGTCAACTCTTCTCAATAACGGGGTCGAAAATCAGACAAGTATAGCCTTTAGGGTTGAAAATGAGATTTATATTCTACGTTCAATCCGCTTGATGGAAAGAGTGGTGAAACGACTGAACCTTCAGCCTGAATACAAGTACATCAGTATGTTTGAAAAACATGAATATTATCACGACTCACCAATCAAATTATCAATTTTTAACGATGATGGGCAGGTGGCAGATGATGTGTCGCTTAATATGAAGGTTGAAGCTTTGTCCAACAATGAGTACAAATACACAATTGAGGAGGGGGCGACTCAAAAAGCCGCTTTTGGAACAAAAGTGAAACTGGATGATACTCATGATTTTATTATTGATAAGACCAAAAACCTAGGGGCAAAATTTTATAACGCTTATCCCATTGATATCAGTTATTTACCATCGCAGATACGTGCAGGACAAATTGTAAACAACCTTACTGTGAGCAATATCAGCTCCTCTACTAAAGGTTTGCTCGAATTGTCGATAACAAGTGAGAATTTTGAAAAATCCAGAGAGATAATCGACACACTGATAGCGATATATAACGAGGATGCCAACGAGGATAAAAAACAGAAAACAAGGAAAACTGAGGAGTTCATCATAGGACGTATCAGTTCAATTTACGGTGAGTTGGAGTCCGTCGAGTCGGCTATCTACAATATCCGTCGTTCCTCCGGTGTGCCTTACGCTGGTATTACTTCGTCGGAAACAGCTTCGGAAATGTATATTGAAAAAAGTAATAAATATCAAGACGATGCTTTATTGCTCGAATCAGAGTTGTCGAACCTCAATTACTTGAAATCACAACTCGACGACCCAGCCAAACGCAACGATTATCTGCCGGCTTTCGATGCCGAAAATTCAGCCCTGCAACGCGTTATAGAAAAGTACAACGATGCCAAGATGCAGTACGACGAATCGCTTACCATACATGGTGAAAACAACCCTGCTACAAAGCGTCTTGGCCAGTCTCTTGAATCGGCTCGTGAAGGTGTCAATGTTGTGGTGAAGAATATGCAGCAATCCTTGCGTATGAGAATACAGAACGCTCATCGACAGGAAAACATCGCCAAGCAATATGCCAGCAACATCACCAACAGCGAAAAAGCAGTATCGGATGTTATGCGTCAGCAAAAAATCAAGGAGTCGCTTTATTTGTACCTCCTTAATAAACGAGAGGAAGTAGCCTTGGCTCTGGCTGTGTCGGAGGATGTAGCTAAGACAGTTGAATCTGCTGGAGCTACATCGAGAGTGTCGCCCAACAAGAGCAAATATATCAGGACGGGTATAGCTACAGGCGTATCGGTACCTTTGTTTGTTATGCTTTTGCTTGTGTTGCTCGACGACAGACTCAAATCAAAAGGCGATGTGGAAAAGAGCCTTAACATACCAATTCTTTGCGAGATACCTCAAAAACCAGAAGACAAACAAGGATTGGAACTTGTTGTTACCGAGAGCGGTACCGACACATTGACGGAGTCTTTCCGAATAATGTACTCCAACGTGCAGTTCTTCCTACGATCTAACGACAAAAAGGTTATTCAATTCCTATCGTCGTTGCCTCACGAGGGTAAGACATATACCACAATGAATTTTGCCACAACAATGGCTTATCTTGGCAAGAAAGTTCTTCTTTTAGATTTGGACTGTCGCAAACGACAGTTGTCAAAAATAATAGATAGGTCATGTCGTCATGGTGTTATTGAATACTTAATTAGCCAACAGAAGGATATCGACAGTATCATAAATCACAGCAATTTGTCACCCAATCTTGACTACATCGTTTGTGAAAAAATAGCTCCGAACATAACACAGCTTCTTTATCTGCCCGATTTTGACGAAATGATAAACGAACTCAAGGAGCGTTACGATTATGTGGTATTCGACTCTGCACCAGCCAACGTTATTGCCGATTCCGCTATTATCAACCGTTGTGTAGACCTTACACTTTACGTGATGAGGTTCAACGTGTTCAACAAGCGCTTGTTCCCGTATGTTCAGAAACTATACGACGACAAGAAACTCAATAATATGGCAATTGTTATTACCGATGTTCCAATAACCAAACATCGTTATGGCTACGGTTACGGCTACGGTTATGGCTATGGTTACGGCTATGTTTATGGTGAGGACGGATCCAAGAAAAGAGTAAAAAAACGCATAAAGACCAGATGGGGAATAACAAAACATAAATAAATGAAAGGAATAGTTTTAGCAGGTGGTTCGGGAACAAGACTGTATCCCATAACCAAGGGTGTTAGCAAACAGCTTCTGCCCATCTACGACAAGCCGATGGTGTATTACCCCATCTCGGCACTGATGCTGGCGGGGATACGCGACATATTGATTATTTCCACCCCGCAGGACCTGCCCGGTTTCCAGCGTCTGCTCGGCGACGGCTCCGACTACGGTGTTAACTTCTCCTACGCCGAACAGCCCTCGCCAGACGGTCTTGCACAGGCTTTCATCATCGGTGAGGAGTTTATTGGCAACGACTCTGTGTGCCTCGTCCTCGGCGACAATATTTTCCATGGCAACGGCTTTTCGGATCTGCTCAACGAGGCGGTGAACAACGTTGAGAAAGAGAACAAAGCCACGGTATTCGGCTACTGGGTGGCCGACCCCGAACGCTATGGTGTGGCCGAGTTCGACAAAAATGGCAACTGCCTCTCCATCGAGGAGAAACCCCAAAATCCGAAAAGCAATTACGCTGTGGTGGGACTCTATTTCTATCCCAACAAGGTGGTGGAAGTGGCCAAGACCATCAAACCCTCGGCACGTGGAGAGTTGGAGATAACCACAGTAAACCAACGTTTTTTGGAAGACAAGCAACTGAAGGTCAATATTTTCCGACGTGGTTTCGCTTGGCTCGACACCGGCACGCACGACTCCCTCTCCGAAGCTTCTACATTTATCGAAGTACTGGAGAAACGTCAAGGACTCAAGGTGGCCTGCCTCGAGAGCATAGCTTTTGAAAAAGGCTGGATTACCGCTGAACGTCTGAAAGAGATCGCCCAGCCGATGATCAAAAACCAATACGGACAGTACCTTATGCGTCTGGCCGAGAAAGGAATCTGACCGATGGAAGTTGAAAAGACCGCCATTCCTGGCGTTTTCATCATTAAACCCCGCATTTTCGGCGACGACCGGGGATATTTCTTTGAGTCGTTCAACGAAAAGGAGTTTACCCAAGCCGTAGGTGAGATAAAGTTTGTTCAGGACAACGAGTCCAAATCGTGCTACGGTGTGGTGCGCGGACTGCATTTCCAAAAGCCGCCTTTCGCACAGAGCAAACTCGTTAGGGTGATAGTTGGCAAAGTGCTGGACATCGCTGTGGATATACGCAAAGGATCTCCCACTTTCGGCAAGCACGTGGCTGTGGAGCTTACCGCCGAAAACCATCTGCAGTTTTTTATGCCAAAGGGTATCGCCCACGGTTTTGCAGTGCTTAGTCAAGAAGCTGTGTTCCAGTATAAATGCGACAATTTCTACGCTCCTCAGAGCGAGGGTGCCATAGCTTGGAACGACCCCGCTCTGGCTATCGACTGGCATATCCCTGCAAACGAGGTGATTCTCTCCGAAAAGGACAAACATCATCCGCTTTTAGCGGAAATAGTTGATACTTTGGATTTTAATTTTTAATAACCAATGAAAATCCTCGTTACAGGAGCCAACGGACAGCTTGGCAGGTCGATGCGGAAAATAAGCGGCGAATACCCGCAACACGAGTTTCTGTTTACCGACATGCCTGAGATGGACATCACCGAAAAAACTGTGATTGAGGCTTTTGTACGGGAAAACGGTGTGCAAGCCATTGTCAACTGTGCCGCCTACACTGCCGTGGACCGAGCTGAGACCGAAACCGCTCTGGCAGAAAAGATTAACGTTCTTGGAACCAAGGTGTTGGGTGAGGTGGCAAAGATGTTTTCCATACCTCTGATTCACGTCTCCACCGACTACGTATTCTGCGGCGAAGGCTGTCATCCTCTGAAAGAGACCGACGCCACAGCTCCTACCGGCGTTTATGGCAGGACAAAACTTGAAGGCGAAAATACTTTGGAATCAACGGGTTGCGATGCGGCGATAATACGAACAGCGTGGCTCTACTCCGAGTTCGGAGGCAATTTTGTAAAGACAATGTTGCGTCTGGCCAGCGAACGCGACGCGCTTAACGTAGTTTACGACCAAGTGGGCTCGCCCACCTACGCCACCGACCTTGCCCGTGCACTGATGACGGTACTAAACAATGGTGTACAAGGACTCAGCATCTACCACTTCTCCAACGAAGGCGCCATTTCGTGGTACGACTTTGCCAAGGCAATTTTCGAGGAAAGTGGGGATGAAATCAGTGTATCACCCATAGAATCAGATAAATACCCCTCACCAACAAAGCGTCCAGCTTACAGCGTATTGTCCAAAGAAAAGATAAAAGAGGCGGGAGTAACGGTTCCTTATTGGAAAGACTCCCTGAAAGAATGTATAAGACTTTTAAAATCAAGTAAATGAAGAATATTCTCATAACTGGCGGTGCCGGTTTCATCGGCTCGCATGTGGTTCGCTTGTTTGTAAACAAATATCCTGATTACAAGATAGTTAACCTCGACAAACTGACCTACGCCGGCAATCTGGCCAACCTTAAAGATGTGGAGAACAAACCCAACTACACTTTTGTAAAAGCCGACATCTGCGACTACGACAAAATGTTGGAAGTGTTCAAGCAGTACGATATAGACGGCGTTATTCACCTTGCCGCCGAGAGCCACGTGGACCGCAGCATAAAAGACCCCTTCACTTTTGCCAAAACCAATGTGATGGGCACTCTTAGCCTGCTGCAAGCCGCCAAAGTTACTTGGGACGGCAATTGGGACGGCAAACGTTTCTACCACATATCCACCGACGAGGTTTACGGCGCTCTGGAGCTTACCAAACCCGAAGGCAACCCGCCCTACGGCGACAAGTTCTTTACCGAAGACACTAAATATCAGCCACATTCGCCATACTCGGCTGCCAAGGCCAGCAGCGACCATTTTGTACGTGCATATCACGACACCTACGGCATGCCCACCGTGGTTACCAACTGCTCCAACAACTACGGCCCGTATCAGTTCCCTGAAAAACTGATACCGCTGTTTATCAACAATATACGTCACGGCAAACCCCTTCCGGTGTACGGCAAGGGCGAGAATGTGCGCGACTGGCTGTTTGTCGAAGACCACGCCCGTGCCATCGACCTTATTTTCCACAAAGGCCGTATTGCCGACACATATAATATCGGCGGTTTCAACGAATGGAAGAATATCGACCTTATCAAGGTGATTATCAAGACTGTGGACAAGATTTTGGGCAACCCCGAAGGCTATTCCGAAAAGTTGATAACCTACGTTACCGACCGTGCCGGACACGACTTGCGTTACGCTATCGACAGCACCAAACTGAAAAACGAACTCGGCTGGGAGCCAAGTCTCCAGTTTGAGGAAGGTATCGAAAAAACCGTTCGCTGGTACCTCGACAATCAGGAGTGGATGGACAACATAACCTCCGGCGAGTACGAGAAATACTACGAAAGTATGTACGGCAATAGGTAAGTGGTTGCAATTTAAAAAGAAATAAAAGACAAATTACAAAGAAAATATTCTAAAACAAAGATTATGATTAACGTTGGAATTATTGGTTGCGGCTTCGTAGGCGGAGCTTTGAAAGATTGGTTGGAAAACAACAACCCCGAGTGCAAACTTTTTATCAGCGACCCTCCAAAAGGTTATAACGACGACCTTAGCAATATCGACATCGCATTTTTGCAGATACACGTGCCCACCGAAGATGACGGTACCCAAAACTTGACACTGATGAAAGAGCTTATCACAAAGCTCCCCGATGTGCCTGTGTTTGTTCGCACCACCATCCTCCCCGGCACAAGCGACCGTCTTTCGAAGGAAACAGGCCATCAGGTATGCTATATGCCTGAGTTCCTTACCGAGCGCACGCATATCGAGGATTTCAAAAAACAGACAATGGTATTCACCGGTGCACACGAGCTGCTCACCAAAATTTTTGTGGGCAAAAAGTTCACCGTTATGACCCCGCTAGAGGCCGAGTTAACCAAGTATATGCACAATGTGTTCGGTGCTTACAAGGTAACCTACTTCAACGCTTGTCGCGAATATTGCGAGAAGATGGGTGCCGACTGGCGTAATGTGCATACGGGAGTCCTTCTTTCCGGCTATATCAACGACACCCATACTTATGTCCCCGGTCCTGACGGAAAGTTCGGCTATGGTGGCAAGTGCTTCCCCAAGGATGTCAACGCTTTTGCCAAGATGACCGAAGGAACCTCCCTCGGAACACTGTTGGAGCACCTCCACGAACTTAACGTTCATTTCCGCGGATTCGAGGAACATATATAATACATTATCTGCTCATTGCGATAGGAGATTCGCAAAAAATTGCGTTCAAAAGTATTTTAGAATAGTCTTTTAACTATTTGAACCTTAATAAAAATGAAAAATTTTGCAATAATAGGTGTTGGCGGATATATAGCTCCGCGTCACCTGAAAGCAATTAAGGATACGGGTAACAACCTGCTCTCGGCCTACGACCGTTTCGACAGTGTGGGCATTATGGACAGCTATTTCCCCGATGCGGCTTTCTTCACCGAACAGGAACTTTTCGACCGCCACAACGCCAAGCTGCAGCGCACCGAAAACCGTCTGGACTACGTAAGTGTATGCACCCCCAACTACCTGCACGACTCGCACACCCGCTACGGTCTGCGTCTGGGCTGCGACGTAATTTGCGAAAAACCCATAGTCCTCAACCCGTGGAACATCGACGCCCTCGAGAAAATGGAACAGGAAACTGGGCACAGCGTATATACCATACTCCAGCTGCGTTTGCACGACTCCATAGTGGCGCTGAAAAAGAAGATTGACGAAGGTCCTAAGGACAAGGTTTACGACGTGGACCTCACCTATATCACTTCGCGCGGACTGTGGTACTACACCTCGTGGAAAGGTGATGTACACAAAAGCGGCGGTGTGGCCACCAACATCGGAGTGCATTTCTACGACATGCTTTCGTGGATTTTTGGGCCGGTGCAGGAAAACATTGTTCACGTAGCCAGTCACGACCGCGTGGCGGGTTTCCTGCGACTGAGAAACGCCCGTGTACGTTATTTCTTGAGTATCAACGCTGAACACCTGCCGCCCAACGCCGTTCAGGGTGAGAAACGCACCTACCGCACCATTATGATAGACGGCGAGGAGTTCGAGTTCAGCCAAGGGTTCACCGAACTGCACACCAAAAGCTACGAGAAAATTCTTGCCGGCGAAGGCTTCCGCGTAAGCGAGGCCCGAAACTGCATCAACATAGTGCATACCATACGCAACGCCGCTCCCGTGGGACTTAAAGGCGATTACCACCCGATGGCCAAATATCCTTTGTCGAAACACCCGTTCGGTTGGTAGGATTTATAATATAAGATGATGAAAAAAACTATTTTTTACGTAATTTTTTTGGCAGTTTTTGTTGCTTTGCATGCAAAAACCATAGATGTGAATACCGCAAGAACAGTTGCGGAGAAATATTACAATAATTTTGTTGTAAAAACGACAGTCAATAACACCGCTGTTTTGGCGTATGCCCAAAAAGTTACTTTATCGGGCGAAAAAGCTGCAACTCCTTGTTTCTATGTGTTTAACATCGACAAAGGTTTTGTCATTGTAAGTGCCGACGACAGAGTGACTCCGATTTTGGGTTATTCCACCGAAAGCAATTTCGACGGACTGAACATACCCGAAAATGTCAGGTTTTTACTCGACGGATACAGGCAGGAGATACGCTCAATCCTTGCAATGGATGACTTGGAAGCCAATCCGGAATGGGAAAAGCTGGAAAACAGCCAATTGTCCTGCGACAAAGATGCAACCGTGATTGTAAGTCCGCTGGTGAGGACCAAATGGCATCAAGAAATATATTACAACAGCAAATGTCCTGTCGATTCTGCCGGTCCGAACGGTCATGCCTATGTGGGATGCGGTGCAATTGTGATGGGACAGGTGATGCGTTATTGGAAATATCCTGTACATGGAATAGGTAGCAGGTCGTACACCTGCAATAATGCAAGTCATGGCAACGGTTACGGTGATTATGGAAGACTTTCGGCAGACTTTGCCAACACTACATACGACTACGACAATATGCCAGTGGAATTGACCAGCACATCTTCACCTACGCAGGTTAATGCCGTGGCTACACTTTTGTACCATTGCGGCGTTGCCGTAAAAATGAATTACGGAAGTCGTGGCAGCTCGGTAAATTCGAACAACATTGTGTCAGGAATAAAAACATATTTCGGATACCCGAGCACCGTAAGATACATAGAAAGAGCAAACTACAACGATGCATTATGGCTCTCCATAATTAAAGCGGAACTGGATAGTTTTGCACCCTTTTTCTATGGAGGAGTGAGTAGTAACTATGGCGGACATGTATGGATTTGCGACGGTTACCGCGACGACAACTATTTCCATATGAACTGGGGATGGGGTGGACTGTACGACGGTTATTTCGCCCTCTCTTCGTTGAGCAGATATGCGTTCAACAACAATCAGGCAGCAATCATTGGTCTGCGTGGTCCGCAACTGCCCGAACCGGAGCCCGATGTTTCGTGCCTCAACGCAGAAAATCCCGATTTGAGGATCTATCCCAATCCTTCGGACGGCAAATTCTTTGTAGAGTTCGCCGGAACCGACGACCATTTGGTGAAAGTCTTTGACATGTTAGGAAATGAAGTAACAGATATAACAACGGCAGGCAGCAATACTGTGGTTGATTTGACTGGCCGTCCTGCCGGTATTTATGTAGTTCGCGTGATAAGCAACGGCAACAAGGTCGTTACAAAACGCATCATCAAAAAATAGCTGTAAATGAATAAAATACAGATGGTTGACCTTAAAGGTCAGTACCAGAAGATAAAACCCGAAGTGGATGCCGCAATACAGTCGGTGATAGACAGCACTTCGTTTATCAACGGACAGGCTGTGAAGGACTTTGCGACCAATCTGGAGAAGTATCTCGGAGTGAAACACGTGATACCCTGCGGCAACGGCACCGACGCCCTGCAGATTGCCATGATGGCGCTGAAACTGAAGCCTGGCGACGAGGTCATAGTTCCGGCTTTCACCTACGTTGCCACCGCCGAAGTTATAGGTCTGCTCGGACTTACCCCGGTTATGGTGGATGTCAATCCCAAGACATTCACCGTGGAACGTCAAAACATAGTGAAAGCCATCACAGCCAATACCAAGGCCATTGTTCCGGTGCACCTGTTCGGACAGAGCTGCGACATGGAGCCGATTCTGAAACTGGCCAAGGAGCAAGGGTTGTATGTTATCGAGGACAACGCCCAGGCCATCGGTGCGGAATACACTTTCAGCGACGGCCGCAAGGCCAAGACGGGCACCATGGGAACGATAGGCTGTACATCCTTCTTCCCTTCCAAAAACCTCGGCTGTTACGGCGACGGCGGAGCCCTCTGCACCAACGACGACGCTCTGGCAGAACGGATTCGTATGGTTGCCAACCACGGCCAAAAAAAGAAATACTACCATTCGGTGATAGGCTGCAACTCGCGTCTGGACACCATTCAGGCCGCCATACTTGACATAAAACTCAAACATCTCGATGAATATGGAAAGGCACGACACGACGCAGCCGCCTATTATACGGAGAATCTGAAAGATGTGAAAGGAATAGAGATACCGTTTGAGGCAGAGAATTCGACACATGTTTTCCATCAATATACACTTAAGGTGCTCAACGGCAAGCGTGACGCTTTGAAGAAACACTTGGAAGAAAACGGAATACCCTCGATGATTTACTATCCGCTGCCGTTGCAGGAGCAGGAGGCTTTCCTGTTCATCACCCGCACCGCCGAGAGTCTTGACAATGCAAAAAAACTCTCCGATTCGGTGTTGTCGTTGCCTATGCACACCGAGCTTACCAGTAAGGAGCAGGATTTCATTATCGACAAGATACGCAAGTTCTTTGAATAGAACGACAGCGACACTTTTTTCTCCGAAATGAGAAAATCAACTATTATAGTAATAATCAGTGATTTGCTTGTAGCTCTTTTGGGCTTCGGGTTATGGCAATTCTTGTCCAAACAGATATCTTTTGGATTCTTTTGGATAACCGCTTCGGTATTATGGGTTGTTGTAAGTGTTTTATTAGGCAAACTTGACTATTCTCGCTACAGGAAATTCCGTTATCTGCTCATAGCCACGATAATAGCCAATGCCCTTGTCTTTACTGTAATATGTCTCTCGTTACTGTTGTTTGAACCTGCATTCCATTTTTGGAGTATTTATCTGCTAATTCCTATAGCCATCACACTTCTTGAATGCGGAATTTATTCTTTGTACCAACTTTTCGTTGTTAAACGAGTAAACTACCTTGAAGAGGATGTAATTCAACAATATGTTGATACCCAAACTATTAACAAGGAGGATGATATAAGTGCGGACATTGATAGCACGTTGCAGAAGTTCGTTTCGGCAATGTCGCAGGATTTCCCCACAGATGCTGCCAAATGGAAAGAGAGTCACAAGTCGGATTTCGGTGTCGGAACGGTGATACTAACCACTCCCGAACCCGACGAGCTGGACGAAGCCAAGGCAAAAGGTGCCCGCAACCTCATAAGTATAAGCAATTTCAATGACATAAGGTACATAAACCGTTATTTCATTAAAGCCAATGAGGTAATGCCCGAAAACGGATTATTCATCATAGGTGGCGAGGTTAGCGATGTGCGCAAGGCAAACATACTAAAGTCGTATCCCATCGTAATAAATAGGATAGTGTATGTCTTCGACTTCATCTGGAACAGGCTATTCCCGAAGATGAACTTCCTGAAAAAGCTCTATTTTGCCGTAACCAAGGGCAAGCATAGGGTGTTCCCGCGTCCCGAGATAATGGGGCGTTTGTGTAGTTGTGGTTTCGAAATCAAAATGGAGCAGGTGATAGCCGACAAGTTTTTCGTGGCCGTGCAGAAAGTGTGTCCGCCCCTCGACATAAAGAATCCCTCGTACGGTCCGCTGATAAGGCTGCATAGGGTGGGCAAAAACGGCAAGATAATAGGTGTTTACAAATTCCGCACCATGCACGCCTACGCCGAATACCTGCAGAAATATGTTTACGACCACAACAATCTGCAGGAGGGCGGCAAGATAGAGAATGACTACCGCATATCCACCGTGGGCAAGTTTATGCGCAAGTGTTGGATAGACGAATGGCCGATGTTTCTCAACATACTTATGGGCGATATGAAACTGATTGGTGTGCGTCCGCTGAGCAAACACTATTTCAGCCTTTACACTCCCGAGATGCAGGAGCTCCGCACCAAAGTGAAACCCGGCCTGCTTCCGCCCTTTTACGTGGACATGCCCAAGACTTTGGACGAAATACAGGAAAGCGAGAAAAAATATATAGAACAATATCTGCGACACCCTCTGAAAACCGATTTTAAATATTTTTGGAAAATTATAGGCAACATCGTTTTCAAAGGAAAACGTTCAGCATAAACAATATTATCAATGAGTAAAGAGATTGAAGAAGAACAATTTACGACAGTAATCAAACCGCGCACCGGGCTTTTCGAGGTCAATCTGAAGGAAATTTGGGACTACCGCGACTTGATGAGTCTGTTTGTAAAACGTAATATCATAACGCAATACAAACAGACTATCCTCGGACCGCTATGGTACGTCATCCAGCCCGCAATCACGGTTATTATGTATATGGTGGTGTTCGGTGGCATAGCTGGAATCCCCACCGACGGCGTACCACAGCCGTTGTTTTACCTCGGTGGTATATGCATGTGGCAGTATTTTGCCGACTGTCTTACTAAGACCTCAAACACTTTTGTCAACAACTCCGGCATTTTCGGCAAGGTCTATTTTCCGCGATTGATAATGCCTATTTCCGACACTTTGAGTAATCTTGTGCGTTTCGGCATTCAGGTCGGGTTGTTTATAATTGTATATATTTATTATGCTTTTGTGGGTTCCGCCGCCATGCCTAATTGGTATCTATTGCTGTTTCCGGTACTTGTGTTGATGATGGCAGGCTTGGCTTTGGGTTTTGGAATTATAATCTCCTCAATGACAACTAAATACCGTGATTTGCAAATATTGTTTACTTTCATAGTGCAACTGTGGATGTACGCCACACCTATTGTTTACCCGCTCAGTCAGGTGAGGGGCAAGATGGTGGCTGGTTTCAACCTTGAAACGCTTATGTGCATAAATCCCGTAACCCCAGTGATAGAGTCTTTCAAATACGGAGCCTTAGGTGCAGGAGAGTTCATAGGTTGGGGATGGCTTGCATATAGTTTCCTCTTCATGGTAGTGTTGCTTGTTTTGGGTATTGTGATTTTCAACAAGGTTCAGAAGAGTTTTATGGACACGGTGTGATTTATTTAGTAATTAGTAATTTTTTTAAAAAGAGAATATTTTGAAAAAAGCAGTTATAACAGGAGTCACCGGACAGGATGGCTCGTTTTTGGCCGAGTTCCTTTTGGAGAAAGGTTACGAAGTTCACGGCATCATACGTCGTGCCTCTACCGATTATCGCGAGCGCATAGCTCATCTCGAAGGTCGTCCACATTTCCATCTGCATTATGGCGATCTGGCCGACTCAATAGGCATTACACAAGTGGTGTTTTCGGTTAAACCCGACGAGATTTACAACCTTGCCGCCCAAAGTCATGTGCAGGTAAGTTTCGACTCGCCAGAATATACCGCCAACGTGGATGCCACCGGCGTGTTGCGTATTCTCGAGGCGGTACGTGCCTGCGGATTGGAAAAGATTTGTCGTATCTATCAGGCAAGCACCTCGGAGCTGTACGGCCGTGTGGAGGCTGTGCCTCAGGACGAGAATACGCCGTTCCATCCCTACAGTCCTTACGCTGTGGCTAAACAGTATGGCTACTGGATTGTAAGGGAATACCGCGACGCCTACAATATGTTCTGCTGCAACGGAATACTGTTCAACCACGAGAGCGAGCGTCGTGGCGAGACTTTTGTGACACGTAAGATAACCCTTGCCGCCGCACGTATCAAACAGGGCAAGCAGGACAAGCTGTATCTGGGTAACCTCGGCTCGCTGCGCGACTGGGGCTATGCCAAGGACTATGTGGAGTGTATGTGGCTGATGCTTCAGCAGGACACCCCCGACGATTATGTGATAGCTACCGGCGAGCAGCACAGTGTGCGTGAGTTCTGTCAGCTGGCCTTCCACGAGGCAGGCATAGAGCTGGAGTTTAAAGGCGAAGGCTTGCACGAGCAAGGCATCGACAAGGCCACCGGCAAGGTGCTGGTGGAGGTGAGTCCTGATTTCTACCGTCCTACCGACGTGGTGAACCTTTGGGGCAATCCCGCCAAGGCCAAACGGCAGCTCGGCTGGAACCCCTCGAAGACAAGTTTCAAGGAACTTGTGAAGATAATGGTGCAGGCCGACATGGCGAAGGTAGCCGTGGAACGCGCCGGAGAGAAAGTGCGGGTAAACCTCGAAGAATACCTCGAAAAGGGAATAGTGAAGTGATTCTGACAAAGGTCGAAAGTCAAAAGTCAAAGGTCGCCGGTCGGGATAGGGTTAAGGATTATTATATTTTATGAGGCAGTTTGAGAATTTGGAAATATGGAATGACTCAAAAGATTTGGTGTTGCAAATTTATTCAAACCTGAAAGACAACAAAGATTTTGGTTTTAGGGATCAGATACAGCGGGCGGCAGTTTCGATAATGAATAATATAGCCGAGGGTTCGGAATACGGCTCAGATGCCGTTTTTGTCAGATATTTGAAAATATCTAAAAGTAGTTGTGCAGAGGTTAGGAGTATGTTATATTTATGTGAGAGTTTGAATTATATTACGGAAAACGAGTTGGAAAATTTGAAAAACAATACCTTTACTCTGTCAAAAAAAATATCAGGACTTATAAAGTATTTACAAGGTAATCAATAGTCGAAAGTCATTAGACTTATGACCTTAGACCCAAGACTTATGACCAAAGATTCTAAGATATATGTTGCGGGACACCGCGGTATGGTTGGTAGTGCCATTGTGCGTGAGCTGAAGCGTCAGGGGTACAATAACATCATCACCCGCACCCATAATGAGTTGGATTTGGCCCGTCAGGAGGCTGTGGAGCGTTTCTTCGCCGAGGAGAAACCCGAATATGTGTTCCTTGCCGCCGCCAAGGTGGGAGGCATCGTGGCCAACCAGTCGGCGCTGGCCGATTTCATGTACCAGAACATGATACTTGAGATGAACGTGATACACTCGGCCTGGCAGAACGGCTGCAAGAAACTGCTGTTCCTCGGCTCCAGTTGTATATATCCCCGTCTGGCTCCCCAGCCTATGCCAGAGAGCTGTCTGCTCACCTCCGAACTCGAAAAGACCAACGAGGCATACGCTTTGGCCAAGATTAGTGGTCTGAAATACTGTGAGTTTCTCAACCGTCAGTACGGCACCGACTACATAAGCGTGATGCCCACAAACCTTTACGGCCCCAACGATAATTACCATCCCGAGCACAGTCACGTGCTGCCAGCGCTGATACGTCGTTTCCACGAGGCCAAGGAGCATGGCTTGCAGAGCGTCACCTGCTGGGGCGACGGCTCCCCGCTGCGCGAATTCCTTTATGTTGACGACCTGGCCGACCTCTGTGTGTTCTTGATGAACAACTACAGTGGCAACGAGACGGTGAACGCAGGAACCGGCAAGGAGTTAACAATCAAGAATCTTACCGAGCTTGTGGCTAAAGTTGTGGGCTATAATGGTAGGATAGAGTGGGACACCACCCGTCCCAACGGCACCCCGCGCAAGCTGCTTGACGTGAGCAAGGCTGCAAAACTAGGCTGGACCTACAAGACCGAACTTGAAGACGGCATACGCCTCGCCTACAAGGACTTCCTTGAAAACCCGATGCGAGCAGAGAGGTAGTGTTTTGTTGATTTTTGTAGAAAATCCCTTTTTATACAAATTATTATTTTATAATAATCAAAAATTAATAAAAGGTGAAACAGTTAGCTAATCCTTTTATAATCAGTGGTTACGAGGGAGAACACTATTTTTGTGACCGTAGGCAGGAAACGTTGCGGATGGGGGAGGAGATTGCCAACGGTAACAATGTGGCGCTGATAGCAACGCGCCGTATGGGTAAGAGCGGTTTGATACAGCACTATTTCAGTCAGCCGCAGATACAGCAGGATTATTACACATTTTTCATCGACATATACGACACTCAGTCGCTTCGGGAATTGGTTCTGAAACTCAGCAAGGAGATTGTTGCCCGCCTTCAGCCTCACGGAACAAGGGCTTTGAAACGTTTCTGGGATTGTGTGCGTTCGTTGCAGGCTGGTATCACTTTTTCGCCGACGGGAGAACCCTCGTTCAATGTGCAGGTCGGTGAGATACAATCAAGTATTGTAACATTGGATGAAATATTCCAATATTTGGAAAAAGCAAACCGCCCGTGCATTGTTGCTATAGACGAGTTCCAGCAAATCAACAATTACCCCGAAAAAAATATAGAGGCAACATTGAGAACGTATGTCCAACGGTGTCATAACGCCCAGTTCATATTTGCCGGAAGCCAACGCCATACTATGAGCTCGATGTTTACAAGTGCCGCACGCCCGTTCTTCCAGAGTGTGTCGGTTATGCATCTCGACAGCATAGATATGGAACAGTACGATATCTTTGCCAAAAATCTTTTTTCGGAGAAGGGTCGTATGCTAGCCGACGGTGTTACAGCCGCTGTATATGCCCGCTCGAATGGAATAACTTGGTACACGCAGAAACTGTTCAACACACTATTTGCCCACACGTCGGAAGGAGAAGTATGTTCCGAATCCGATGTGGAAGAAGCGTTGGATTATGTGGTCAGGACACAGTCGTATAGTTACGAAGAAACTATGTTCCGGTTGCCGGAGAAACAAAAAATGGTGCTTATTGCTTTGGCAAAAAACGGGCCATCGGAAGGCATAACCTCAACGGCGTTTATTAAAAAAAATGGACTTCCTTCGGCCAGTACTGTACAGTCGGCAGTGAAAGGTTTGTTGGATAAAGATTTTGTAACCCACGAAAGAGGCGTTTATTCCGTTTACGACCTTTTTTTGGGTTATTGGATAAGGAAAGAGTTCTGAAGCCGGCATACGGCTCGCCTACAAGGACTTTCTCGAAAACCCGATGCGGGCGGAGAGATAGAGTAAGAAACAAATAGTTTGTCGTTATTACCAACTATTTAAAGGGTAAAAATTAATAATGCTCTTCAACTCCATAGAATTTGCCATATTTCTTCCGGTGGTGTTTCTGCTCTACTGGTTTGTTTTCGACTACGCTCTCAAGCATAGCCGTTATCAACTTACATTGCAGAACGCTTTTATTGTGTTGGCGAGCTATGTGTTCTACGGCTGGTGGGACTGGCGATTTCTGTTGCTCATAGCCCTCACATCGTTCTGCTCGTGGGGCAGTGGTCTGCTGATAGGAAAGGCCGAGACCAAGAAAAAAGCCAAGGCATGGATGTGGGCCAACATAGTGCTGAACATCGGCATTCTGGCGATGTTCAAGTACTACGACTTTTTCGTTTCTGAATTTGCCCAACTGTTCAACATCTCCACCGACGGACTTCTGCTTAAGGTTATATTGCCAGTAGGCATTTCGTTCTACACCTTTCAAGCGCTTAGTTACTCCATTGATGTCTATCGTGGCAAGATGGAGCCTACGAAGGACATCGTCGCATTCTTCGCCTTTATCTCTTTCTTTCCGCAGTTGGTTGCCGGTCCTATCGAGCGTGCAACAAACCTTCTCCCACAGTTCCAGCGAAAGCGCGAGTTCGACTACGACACTGCCGTCGACGGAATGCGTCAGATCTTGTGGGGCTTGTTCAAGAAGATTGTGGTGGCCGACAACTGCGCCGTGTATGTCGACCAAGTTTTTTCGACCTATACGGAACAATCGGGAAGCACCTTGCTGCTTGCGGCCATATTCTTCACTTTCCAGATATATGGTGATTTTTCAGGATATTCGGATATAGCGATTGGCACCGCCAAGTTGTTTGGCATCAAGTTGATGCGCAACTTCAACGTGCCGTACTTCAGTCGTGACATAGCTGAATTCTGGCGTAGGTGGCACATTTCGCTCACCACATGGTTCAGGGATTATGTATATATTCCGATTGGCGGCAGCCGCGTGAGCAAGGCCAAGGTCATTAGAAACACTTTTGTGATCTTCCTTGTGAGCGGCTTTTGGCACGGTGCCAACTGGACTTTCATTGCTTGGGGTGCATACCACGCGCTACTTTTTCTTCCGCTGATACTTTTAGGTAAGAACCGTAAATACACCAACATGGTGGCTGAAGGGAGAATGCTGCCGACGCTGAAGGAGACGGGGCAAATTATTTTGACATTCTTCTTGGCGGTAATAGGGTGGATTATATTCCGTGCCGAAAGTATAGGGCAGGCTTGGGAGTATGTGTGTGGAATTTTCAACAAGAGTTTGTTTGGTATGCCCTGGCTAGATAACAGGCATTATTATATTCCTGTATTATTGAGTATAGTAGCGATGCTTACAGTAGAGTGGGCACAACGTGACCTCGAACACGCCTTCGATTTGAGTGGAATCAAATGTCATTTGTTGAAGTTCGTTATCTATTATGTGATGACTGTAGTTTTGTTTTGGTGGGGTGGACATGCTGAAACATTTATTTATTTTCAGTTCTAATAAATTATTATGAAAAAATTTCTCATTCATTTTTTTATTTGGAGTTTAATAGCATTATTAATAGCAATTCTTCTGGATAATATGATTACTTTAGGATTGAGAAAAACTGATATAAGAAAATTTGCTACTTGGAATGAAATATATAAAGGAGGGTTAAAATCTGATTTGGTAATTATGGGGTCTTCACAAGCATGGTGTAGTTATAACACTTTTATTTTGGATTCATTATTGAATATGAATACTTATAATTTAGGGATAGATGGGCATGGAATCAAATTTCAAATTATTCGTTACGATGAATATAGACGATTTAATTCAAAACCTAAAATAATATTATTTAATTTGTGTTTTTTGGGTTCTTTAGGTATTTCTGCTGATGACCAATATGAACGAGAACAATTTTTCCCTTATATAAGAGATGAAATTTTGATGTCAAAAGTGGCTAAAACGAAAAAAATAACATGGTTTGATAGACATGTACCGTTAATTAGGTATTTTGGTTATAGAGAGGATTTTGAAAATGGTATTGTTTCTTTTTTTGGGGAAAAGGAGTTTTTTGACGGCGGAATGCATAAAGGCTATAGGGGTAATAATTATTTATGGGATAGTGGGATATTATCAAAGGATACGCTTATTTCTTTTTCGTATAATGAAGAATCCGTGAAACAATTAGATATGTTTGTAAGATACTCTATTGAAGAAGGAATAAAGATTATTTTTGTTAAATATCCGTTTTATGCACCAATAAGGTATAAATTTAATTGCATAAATCAAAGTGACTCGATTTTTGAGGCTATTTCAGAAAAATACAACATTCCGATTATTGATTATTATTATACTTCTATAAGTATGGATAGTACAAATTATTATAATCCAACACATTTGAACAAAAAGGGCTCAAATATCTTTACTAGAAACCTTTGCAGAGATTTGAAGACTTTTATGGACGAATAATAAGATATATATAACTTTTAAGACACAATTATGTCAACAGCAATAGAATTCAACAACATAAGTAAGCAATATCGCTTGGGGCTGGTATCGACCAAAACCTTAAGCCACGATCTTAACCGATGGTGGCAGACGGTTGTGTTGCACAAGGAAGACCCTTATCTGAAAATTGGTTCGGTGAACGACCGCTCCCAAGCTGCCGACAGTGAATACGTGTGGGCTCTTAAGGATATCGACTTTAAAGTGGAACAAGGCGATGTGGTGGGTATTATTGGTAAGAATGGTGCAGGCAAGAGTACTCTGCTCAAGTTGCTTTCTCGTGTCACGGGGCCTACCATCGGGACCATCAAGGCAAAAGGACGTATCGGTTCTTTGCTTGAGGTTGGCACGGGTTTTCATCAAGAGATGACAGGAAGAGAAAACATCTACCTCAACGGGGCTATTTTGGGTATGTCCAAACAGGAAATAAGCCGAAAATTAGACGAGATAGTTGATTTTAGTGGGTGTGAGCGATATATAGATACACCAGTTAAAAGGTATAGTAGTGGTATGATGGTGCGTCTAGGTTTTGCCGTGGCTGCCCACCTAGATCCGGAAATTCTTGTGGTTGACGAGGTTTTAGCCGTTGGTGATGCAGAATTCCAGAAAAAAGCCATAGGCAAGATGCAGGATGTTTCGCAAGGTGAAGGAAGGACTGTGCTGTTTGTGAGCCACAATATGGCAAGTATAAGATCGTTATGTAAAACGGGTGTTTTGTTGGAATATGGTAAGGTGAAGCATCTAGGAGAGATTAATGAGGTGGTTGATTATTACTTGGAGTCGCAACAACAAGCCAATGAAAGTATTATGGATAATATTGTAAGTGTGGCAGACTATATAAAAATAAATGAGATTTCCGTTAATGGAGAACATCAAAATCCCATACGCCTTACACATGAAAATCCTGTGCTGAAATTGCATATATCAGGAGAATTGATGCAGGATGTTAATATGGCTGTTGAGTTTAGGCTTACAGATAAAAATGCTATCCCATTGGCGTTTTACAGTCCTTCACATTATACAGGCTCAACACCTATTATTAAAAAAGGATATTTTGAAATTAACGAAGAGATACACTTGCCTGAAACCATGAATCAAGGTGTCTATTTTGGTAATATTTGGTTGTCAGATCCGGGGAAAGCCTATCATTTACAGATGCCTAACTCTTTACAAGTAGAATATGAGGGGTATCCAATGGAGACGGGATTGGTTTTTAATTATCACAACGGAAGTGGATTATTATTTTTGAAATGATGCAAAAAATATTCATAGCTTATGGCAGCGGCGGATATATGAAATCGCTGCGTAGAATAGGGAAAGAAGCCAAAAAACTGGATATCTTCTCCAAAGTGATTTTATACACGGAGAAGGATATGCCCTTGTTCATACAAGCCTCCCCCCTAAAAGTTTATGGCCGAGGAAATGGCTACTGGGTTTGGAAACCATATATCATTTGGAAAACAATGCAGGAGTATCCAAATTCCATTGTGGTATATGTAGATAGTGGATGCACATTACAATCAAATACGGAAGAATGGAACAAGTGGTTTGAACTTCTTGAAACATATGATACTTTGGCTTTCCAATATAGACTTGATTATGTTTATCCTTGGCAAGAAGATGACAACACTATTATGACAACAGATGCTCAATGGACAAAACAATCAATGATTCGATATTTTGATTCAATGATCGGGAATAGAGATTGGCTTCAGAAAGGTCAAGTGATGAGTGGGATAGTGTTGGGTTGTAGAAATAGTAAATTGATAAAAATGTGGATGGATATCACATTAATGCATCCGGAGTTAATCATTGATTGTTATGGTAATGAAACGATAGAACAAGTAGTGAATTTCAGAGAACATCGACATGACCAAAGCTTGCTCTCGGCACTATGTGCATATTGGAGTAAAAAAGGAACAGTTGTGAAAGTACTTTCTGAAACCGCTGAATCAGATACAGATGCTGCTATAGTAGCTACTCGCAAACGTATTCTTAAAAATCCTGTTCCATTGAAGACCCGTATGATTCAAAGTATTAAAGGGAAAATTGGAACAACTCGCTACGAATCAATGCACAAAAAACTCTCAAAAACCAAATTATTCAAAAAATGGGTTTTGCATATAGAGCATAAGGGTGCAATTAGTAAACGATAAAGAAAATATGGTTATTGTTGATTTAAACGGGCAGTTTGGCAATCAGATGTTCCAATATGCTTTGGGGCGACATCTACAGTTAAGGGGACGTAAAGTATTATACCACACAGGTTATTTTAAAGAACGTCCAGAACATGATTTTGCCTTGCCAAGGATATTCGGTTTGGATTTGCCCAAAGCGACAACAAACCAAGTTCTGGCTTGTCGCGAAGACCGTCATCGTCTAATCGACCGTGTTCGCAGAAAACTATTTGGAAAGCATGTGCGTGTTTTTACCGAAATAGATACTGGTTCGTTGGCATATAAGTCCGAAGTGTTTGATTTTAAAAGAGGACTTATTGACGGTTATTGGCAGTCGGAAAAATATTTTCTTCCTATAGCAGATGTCATCCGTAAAGATTTTACTTTTCCAGAAGCTTCCCCACGTAACAAGGAATTGGCAAAAGAAATGTCAGAAAACATATCCGTAAGCATACATGTTAGGCGTGGTGATTATTTGGGTGGATTCCCTGTTATGGATGAGGAGTATTATAATCCTGCAATGGAATATTTTATCGAAAAATATGGTGACGTGCATTTTTACGTACTCTCCAACGACATAGAATGGTGTCGTAATCATCTTAAATCGGAAAAAATCACTTTCGTTGACTGGAATACTGGTAAGAATAGTCCTTTTGATATGTGGCTTATGACTCAATGCAAACATAATATTATTGCAAATAGCAGTTTCAGTTGGTGGGGTGCATGGTTGAACCAAAACGAACACAAAGAAGTAATTGCACCACATTTATGGTTTTATCATGAAAATACGCCAGATATTTATTGTAATAATTGGATAATAATATGAATATGTCAAAAAAAGTTTCCTTTATTTTACCTTGCTACAATGTAGAACGTTATGTCACCGAATGTCTAGATAGCATATATTCCCAAGGCTTGCTGGAAGAAGAGTTTGAGGTTATTTGTGTGAATGATTGCTCTACCGACAATACACGTTCTATTATTGAAGAATATGCACAAAACCATAAAAATTTGTTGCTGCTTGACCATCTGGTCAATAGCGGTGGTTGTGGTATTCCCCGTAATACAGGAATGAAAAGTGCCGAAGGAGATTATATTTGTTTTGTTGATGCAGACGATTGGTTGCCACAAAACTCCATGAAAGATATTTGTAATATAGCCAGCGATAATAATCTAGATATTATACTTTATAATTATGTAATATCTTCGGAAGGGGTGATTAGTGAAGACAAAATCAAGTATTCAGATTCGGAGGTTTTATCAGGAGAAGAATTTGTTGAAAAGTGTTTACATGGAAATATTGGAAAATTTGCATCAGCATGGTCAAAAATGTTTAAAAGATCTTTTCTGCTTCAAAATTCTATTTGGTATACTGATTTGATTATGTCTGAGGACCCAGTGTTTAGTTGGGAAGCTATGATTTGCGCAAAAAGGGTAAAATCTATTTCTAAGAATGGTTATATATATAGAATGAACAATAGTTCAATGACTGCCGAGAAAAATTTAAAAAGTCCAAAGGTTTTTTGTGTGATTTCTTTTTTATATCCAAATGAATTGAAGAAACTACATGACAAATACAAAGACACTAATAATAACAACATTCTAAAAAAAGGAATAGAAAATGAAATAAAGAGAATGATAAATGTATTTTTTTATAAATATTTGCAATATGAAGATAATAGCAAGTGGAAAATATACTCTATTATTCAAAAACAAACAGCATTAGTCTGGAGATTGAGAGATTATATGAATATGAGACAAAAAATTGCTTTTATGTCTATAAAAATGGGTTATAGAGTTTTTAATGCTATGGTTAAGAATCTATATAATTAATACATAGGAGATTTCTAATAATTAGTTATATTTGTAATTTTTTGTATGATAATTCAAAAACAAATTGTTAAATTCGCGTAATCCGAGGTAAACAGTAATTATTAGAAGGTACTTTTTCATACTAGATATTTTTGGAAAAAGTATATATTATTTATAATGATTAAATAAGATATTGAAATAATAAATCAAATAAATAATAATGCTTTTCAACTCTATAGAATTTGCTCTATTTCTTCCAGTAGTTTTTCTGCTTTACTGGTTTGTCTTCGACCGTTTTATAAGCAAGTCGAAACATCAGTTGAGGTTGCAGAACGCCTTTGTGGTGTTGGCGAGCTATGTGTTCTACGGCTGGTGGGACTGGCGTTTTCTGCTGCTCATAGCCCTCACCTCGTTCTGTTCGTGGGGCAGCGGTCTTCTGGTAGGGGAGTCGGATACTAAGAAAAAGGCCAAGGCCTGGATGTGGGCCAACATAGTGCTGAATGTCGGAATTCTTGCCATGTTCAAGTACTACGATTTTTTCGTATCCGAATTCGCCAAACTTTTCAATATCTCCACCGATGGACTTCTGCTCAAGGTAATACTGCCAGTTGGCATTTCGTTTTATACTTTCCAAGCCTTGAGTTACTCCATAGATGTCTATCGTGGCAAGTTGGAGCCGACGAAGGACATTGTCGCTTTCTTCGCCTTCATTTCGTTTTTCCCACAGCTGGTAGCCGGACCTATAGAGCGAGCGACAAACCTTCTCCCGCAGTTTCAGAAAAAGCGTGAGTTCGACTACGACACCGCCGTTGACGGAATGCGTCAGATATTGTGGGGCTTGTTCAAGAAGATAGTGGTGGCTGACAATTGTGCGGTATATGTCGACCAAGTATTTTCGACCTACACGGAACAATCTGGAAGCACTTTGCTTCTTGCCGCCATATTCTTTACCTTCCAGATATACGGCGACTTCTCGGGATATTCCGACATTGCCATAGGTACTGCCAAGCTGTTTGGCATCAAGTTGATGCGCAACTTCAACGTGCCGTACTTCAGCCGTGACATAGCGGAGTTTTGGCGTAGGTGGCACATTTCGCTCACCACATGGTTTCGCGACTATTTGTATATCCCGTTGGGCGGCAGCCGCGTTAGCAAGGCAAAAGTAATTAGGAACACTTTTGTAATATTCCTTGTGAGCGGTTTCTGGCATGGGGCCAACTGGACTTTCATAGCTTGGGGTGCATATCATGCGCTACTTTTCCTACCTCTGATTTTGTTAGGTAAGAATCGCAAGTACACCAATATGGTGGCCGAAGGACGCATCTTGCCGAAAATAAAAGAGGTTGGTCATATGTTACTGACATTTTTCTTGGCGGTGATAGGTTGGATTATATTCCGTGCCGAAAGTATAGGGCAGGCTTGGGAGTATGTGTGTGGGTTGATACAGTTGGGTACTTTAAGGGCAAGTTATCGTTTTCTTACATGGTCAATGATGTGGCCGACAAATATATATATTATTATTATGCTGGTATTTGAGTGGCAACAAAGAGGAAAAGAACATGGTTTTCAGATAAAAACAAATAACATTTTTATTATTCGTAATGCATATGTTAGAGCAATTATATATGCATTATTATTTTTATTATTTTTTGTGTTAGGGCCAGAAAATACAGCATTTATATATTTCCAATTTTGATTTTTAATTATGAAGAGATTTATCAAAATAACCTTATTTGGAATAGTTGTCTTTTCCATTTTTTGGTTATTTATAGAATATTACCAATCAAAGGTTCTGAATTCATATTCTTACAAATATAAATATATGGAACAGAAATCCGATAAGATTAAAATACTAATACTTGGTAATTCTTATATGGAGAACTCTTTTAATCCTCATATATTGGGAGAGGGTGTTTTCGATTTAGCTATTTCTGCGAGGTGGATATATTATGATTATATATTGCTTGATAAATATATTTCCCAGATGAGAAATCTTAAATGTGTTATTTTTGGAATGGGTTATGCTCAGCCTTTCAACGGGTCTTATAATTTTCCTGAAGAAGACAGCGAGTCTGCTAATTATCAAAAATATATGTATCAAAAATTTATGAATATTTCTTTTTATAATAAATGGTCATATTGGTTGGGCTTGTTTAGAGGATATATAAATGTTTCTAGTTTAAAGGGTGAAAAGGGTGATAGAATAGTGGATTCAGTCGGTTATTTGTGTTCAAAAGGGCAACAAGAGGGTTGGAGAAGTAAACATAACATAGAGCCAGATATAATTTATAATCCACATGCACAAGAGCAAATATCTGAATACACACTTTTTTTGAAAGAGATGTCGAAGCTGTGTTATTTAAATAATGTTAGATTTATAGTAATTACTCCACCATGTCATAATTCATATAATATTAATGTAAAACAAGATGGGTTAAACATTTTGTATAATATGATTAACGAAGTCAAATCCGAATATCCGCTTGAATATAGAAATTATTTGAAAGATGAGGAATTTCGCGCAGATTCTCTTTATTACAATTGCTCTCATCTAAATACTATTGGTGCTGACCTGTTCGCTTTGCGAGTTAAAAGGGATTTTTGTTTATAAACTAATAGTGGTGCGTTAATTTTTAACAATCTGTGTAACTTGTTGAAAATAGTATAAATTGAGAAGCGTTAATATAAACGATTTTAAAACTAATTAAATCTTCCCCAAACAATATCAACACAAAGAGCCAAAGAAATTATGTACTATTCAGATAGTTGTCAAAAAATATGATACCCAAACATCCAAATATTAATCATTGCTTTTTTATGCACAAGTAATATTTGGAGAAAAAATAGAAGTTTGTTTCATTGATAAAGACGATTCGTTTTTCTTAGGTTGGCCGTTACAACTTGAAACTAATATCAAAAAAAGGCTTAAGTTTTTCTTTGTGCTAAAATTAAAACATGAAGGATTCAAAGCCTGAAATATTTAATTAAAATATTATGAACACAATCCTTCTTTTAGGAGCATACGGTTTCCTTGGAACCAATATTATGAAGTATATCGACAGTAGAGGCCTTAACTATAAGGTTATTACTTTTGATAAGTTTGAAAAGCATCCCAAGGGGCTGTCCTTCGAATGTGTTGAGAAGTCTTATTCAGGTGATTTTGCTGATGAATTGTTGCTGGATGATATTTTCACCGACAATAAGATAGATATGGTAATCCATTGTATTAGCACTACAATACCAGCAGGCGGACAGAGCGCCAGATACGATGTTGAATCAAATCTTATTCCCACAATACAGTTGTTGGATATTATGGGGAAATATAATTGTAACAAAATAGTGTTTGTTTCTTCTGGTGGAGCAGTGTATGGGGATGGGAGGGAACCTCATTCTGAACGAGATGCGGTGTACCCCAAGAGTTCCTACGGGGTGGTTAAAGTTGCTATTGAAAAATATTTGTTCCAATATGCTTCAGGTGCAGGTATTAAGCCGCTCGTATTAAGATTATCAAATCCTTATGGAAGATACCATTATTCAATGAAACAGGGCATTGTAAATGTGGCTTTGAATAAGGCCCGTCAAAAAGAGTCTTTCGTGGTTTATGGAGATGGTACGGCTACAAAGGATTATGTGTTTGTCGAAGACTTTTGTAAAGGTTTGTTTGAGTTGATAGAAAAGGAAGTATGGTCTCAGGTGATTAATTTTGGTAGCGGTTATTTATACTCGGTTAATGAGATTCTTGCCGAAATAAAGAAAATATATCCGGATTTTATTTGGGAATATAAACCAGAGAATAAAAATGATGTTTCTTATCTGGCCTTGGATTTGACCAAACTTCGTCAATATATTGAATATTCACCTAGGCGAGTAGAGGAAGTAATCTCTATTTTGGAGGAATAATGATATGAAAAGACTTTCGGTGGTTATACCAGTTTATAATGGTGAGAAGTGTTTGCCTCGATTGGTTGAGAGTCTTCAAAATCAAAATATTCCAAAAGATGATTATGAATTGTTGTTTGTGGACGATTGTTCAACGGATGGCTCTGTAGGCTTAATCAAGCAATTTGCAAACTTGTTTCCCAATATCAAACTATACAGACATGAAGTAAATCGTCGCCTGGCTACATCCTGTAATACAGGTATTGATAATGCGCTGGGAGCATATATTTGGATTGTCGATCAGGACGATTGGATTGAACCGGATTCTATGGACTTTTTGCTACAAAAAGCAGAAAACCAACGGTTGGATTTGCTTCTTTTTAATTATAAACGTGTTGGTGAGGATGGTAAAACGATAAAAAATGTTCGGGTATTTGAGGATTCCGAAGTACAGGATGGAAAATCTTTTATAAACACATATTTCGCAACAGATTTTGATTCATATCTTTTGGGATACCGTTGGCGTACATTGTTGTCTAAAGAGTTTTTACGAAACAATAATATCCGTTTCATTGATGGAATGATGTATGACGATACTACGATTTTGTTAAAGTCCATTGTTCTTTCAAACAAGATGGCTTCAACAAGTAGGAGTTTGTATAATTATTGCATTTATGAAAGTTCCATTACCTATTCAAAGGCCAAAAAAGGGGATAGGATTTTTGAATTTGCTTTTCTTGTGGGAAAAGAGGTGGAAGATTTTTCGAAAAAACTTCAAACTATAAATACATCTTGGGGAAAAATTCTTGTTGATAGAGCAAAAAGATATTATAATAGTTTCATAATAGATTTGTTGAGAACGTCCAAGGTTGAACGGAAAAGGTTTTATGAACTAGTTAAAAAGAAATCAGACGTTGTTTGTGACATAAAAGCACACATCAAATTCATAGGCAGGTTATTGCTCATGCCATTTCTTGGTCAGTTTTTGGTAGAATGCATGTCATTTGTTTATAAAAAGAGACATGGAATCAAGTAGTAGAGATGTGACCTTTGACATAATGAAGGGTATCGCCATATTGTTGATGCTGGTAGGTCATTATTGGCCAGAGTGTCAATATGCACATCGGTTTATCTATTCCTTTCACATGCCTTTGTTTTTTCTTGTAGCCGGTTATTTTTCAAAGTCGCCTAAAACAGGTTGGGGAGATGCTATAAAAAAAAACGCAAAACGGCTATTATTGCCCTTTGTTATAACACAGCTGCTTTTGGTGGCATGGGGTGGAGTTCAAACATTGGCCAAACGCGATGTTAGTTATGTTATAAAGCCAGGATTATCATTGTTATGGGGAGGGGCGGATGTCCTTGATTCACAATGGGGATTTATTTATGTGGGACCTATGTGGTTTTTGCCGGCATTGTTTTTTGGCAAGACGATATTTGAGTTGATAATTAGTAAGTTACAAGGCTGGAAGTCGCTCTTTTTGTGTGTTTTGATATCGATTGTAACAATTGTTCTGCATAAATTTATTAATTCTCCATGGTGTATTCTTCAAGGATTATCATGTTTGACGTTTATGTCAATAGGATTTTTGTACAAGAATAAAATGTTTCCAAGATGGGTGCCATGGATTGCATTGGCATGTTGGCCGTTAGCTATGATTTTGTCGAATATGGAGGTAGCAGACTGTTTCTATAAAATATATCCGCTGGATGTTATAGGAGCTTGTGGAGGAACACTTTTTGTTTGGTGGATATCTAGTCAAATTAAGAAAATAAACATTATTTCAAAACTTATTGTATGGATAGGAGTGTTGTCGTTAGTGGTGCTCTGTTTTCACAATTTTGAATGGTTCTCGGCAATACCTTTTTCTATTGTATGCCATCTGCCTTTCGAAATTCTAGGCGATTGGATGGTGTTGTTCAGGTTTGTTTTTACCATTCTGCTTGTTTTTGTTGTTGTAAAAACGCCTTTTGTTCGAGAAATGTATGGTGTGCGTAAAAAGGCAATTGATTGTTGAAGATGAAAGCGATTCATACTCCGGTACTTCTTATTTGTTTTAATCGTCCTGAACACACAAGGCGAGTGTTGGGGGCAATTATTGCCGCTCAGCCTAAAGAATTGTTTGTGTTTCAAGACGGCGCCCGCGAGGAGAATGCTGATGACGTAAAGAAATGCACCGAAGTTCGTTGTGTTGTAGACGAATTGACCAAGGATACCGATGTTGTGCTGCACACGAATTACTCCGAAACGAATCTTGGTTGCGGTGCTGGTCCCATGACGGGTATAGGTTGGTTCTTTAGTCAAGTGGAGATGGGCATCGTGATGGAGGACGACTGCCTGCCACATCCAGATTTTTTCGTATATTGCGAAGAGTTGCTAGAAAGATACAAAGACGAGGATAGTGTGCGGTTCATAAATTCGACACTTTATGATGACAGATGGAAATGTGATGCATCGTATGATTTTTCTCGTTATATGGTAACGGGTGCTTGGGCAGGTTGGCGCCGGACTTGGCAAGGTTTTGATTTAGACTTGAAAAATTTGAACGCCCAGCGATTCCGAAAGCATATCCTGCAGTTGACTGAAAACAGAGCGGAAGCCAATTGGTGGTTTTCTCTTGTTAAGGAAATCCAACAGGATGAAAGTAAAAAGTCGTACTGGGACTATCAGATGCAAATCCATCTGTTTCGCAACAATGCTTTGACCATTCATCCGAAAGTGAATTTGGTGAGCAACATTGGCTTTGATGGAGCAGGGACACACACTTTGAGTAATCATGACAATAGAGGTGACAGGCCTGTTTTTCCAATCCAACCTTTGACACATCCCAAGGGTCAAATCGTTGACAAAAAACGGGATGCTTGTTGTTGGGCTAAAGCGAAGAGCAAAGGCTGGCTGAATGACGAAATAAGTTACATTTATCAGAGCCTCTTGTGGTCGAAGGGGATTGGCCATAGTCTATTGATGGCATACAAAAGGATGCGAGGTAAAGGAATAAACTCCCGAAAAGTATGAGTGAAAAAAAGTTGAAAGTACTATCTGTATGTACGTCCGATTCCAACGGTGGAGCAGCACGTGCTGCTTATCGAATACATCAAGGTGTGCGTGAGTTGGGTGTCGACAGCTGTATGTTTGTGAAAGATAAACAAACACAGGATGACAGTGTTATAGCTTTAGAGGCATTTATCCCCCATAATCCTTTTTATCAAGCTTTCGACTGGACACGCAACAAGGTAAAGAATAAGTTGCAGCATGCACGCTGGAACCTTTATCCTGAAAGGGAAAATGTGTATATGTCTGACCTACGCGGAACGGATTTGTATGGAGCATTGCAGAAACTGGATTATGATATCTTGCATCTGCATTGGATCAACCAGCGCTTTATTTCTTTAGATGACCTACCTAAGAATAAACCTATTGTGTGGACACTCCATGATAGTTGGCCGTTTTGTGGCGTATGCCATTATTTCTTAGATTGTGAAGGGTATAAAAAGCAATGTGGTTGTTGTCCACACCTCCACTCTGATTCTGAAACCGACTTGGGTTATAAAGTTTGGAAGAAAAAAGAAGAAATATATAAAAATCTTAAATTACATATTGTAACACCAAGCCAATGGTTGGGCCGTTGTGCAAAGGAGAGTGGTTTGTTTAGGCGTTTCCCAGTTACTATAATACCGAATTGCTTAGATGTGGATGCGTTCCGACCGCTGAATGAAGACGAGCTTTCGCCAAAATGGCAACAACTATATCAATTAAGTAAGAAGAAACCACTGTTGCTGTTTGGTGCTGTAAATGCAACAAAGGATAAAATAAAAGGGTTCAATCATCTTATTTCTGCTTTGAAGTTGTTGGAAGAACAACAAAGATACTTTGAGTTGGTTGTTTTTGGTGCTACAGAGTCAGACTTAAGCATAGATGTACAAATACCAATTCATTATGTTGGTTATGTGAATAATACGGAAGAGATGGTAGTACTATATAATATGGCTAGCGTAATGTTAGTTCCATCGCTAACAGAAAATCTTTCTTGCGCCATTATGGAGAGCCTCTCGTGCGCCACTCCTGTTGTGGCTTTCAATATTGGTGGCAATGGCGATATGATTGAGCATAAACTCAATGGTTATTTGGCCAAGGAAAAGGATGATGCTGATTTGGCGGAGGGGATAATTTGGTGCCTTGAGAACAATGCGGAAAATCGTCTCGGTGTGGCAGGCCGCGAAAAAGTTCTGCGAGATTATACTTTTGAAACAATATGTGGAAAATATAAAGCGTTGTATGAGAGTATTATAAAACAATAATAATGCCCCTTTCCATCATCACCATAAACAGAAACAACGCCACAGGTCTTGAAAAGACAATGCGTAGCGTGGCTGCTCAGACTTACAAAGAGTTTGAGTACATCGTTGTTGACGACGCCTCGACCGATGGTAGAGTAATTCCTTAAATTTAATCAAGGATAAAAAATGCTTACCGCAAACGACATATACAAATATCTCCGCAAAGGCGAAAGGTTAACCGTGGAATGTAAACGCGCTGGGCAGAAATTGCCCAACAGTGTATGGGAAACCTATTCCGCTATGGCTAACACTTACGGAGGAACAATTCTGCTCGGGATCGATGAGGTGAAGTCCGAAAAGGATTGGCGTAAACGCTATCGTATTACAGGTTTGCACGATGCCGAAAAAATCAGGACCGACTTTTGGAATCTGATTAACGATGCCGAAAAAATTAATATTAATTTGTTGATAGATAGCGATGTGGAAGTGGTTTCTGTAGATGGTAAAGAGGTGTTGGCAGTTAGTGTTCCGCAAGCCGACTATCATCAAAAGCCCGTGTTTGTCAATGGCAATATGAACAAAGGCACGTATAAACGAAACCACGAGGGTGATTATCACTGCAAGGAGTCGGAACTTCGTGCTATGATACGCGATGCCAGCGACGAAGGCAACGATGGCAGGCGTCTGCCATATTATGGTATGGACGACATTGACATGCCTACACTTCGTGAATATCGTCAGATGTTTATCAATCGAAATCCGGACCATTCTCTTAACCGAAAGGATGATAAAGAGTTTCTTCGTCAATTAGGAGGCTATATTGAGGATCGCGCCACGGGTGAGGGAGGTTTGACTATGGCAGGCTTGTTGATGTTCGGAAAAGGTCTCTCCATCCGCGAACGTTTCGACATGATTAGGCTCGACTATGTTGATAAAACCAACTTGGCAAGAGGTCAGCGTTATCGCGACCGCTTGACATACGACGGCAATTGGGAAAACAACTTGTTCCAGTTTTTGACAACAGTTATGCTTAGGCTTACACGCGATTTGCCAGTGCCGTTCGTATTGGAAGGAGTGCAGCGCGTCGACGACACTCCTATGCACAAACTGTTGCGTGAGGCAATGACCAATATGATTATTCACGCCGATTTTATGGTGAATGGGGTTTTGAAAGTCGAAAAACGAGACGACGGTTATCTGTTCAGCAACCCGGGCGTGTTGAAATTGCCCGTGGAGGATATCTATCGCGGAGGTGTGTCGGCCGCACGTAATCCGCACATTCAGGATATGCTACGAATGATAGGTTACGGCGACAATTTAGGAACAGGGTTCCCGGAGATGGTAGAAGAGTGGGAAAAAGCTTTTGGCGAAAGGCCCATTCTTAGCGAGAGATATGAGCTGCAGATTGTAGAACTGTCTTTTGCAGGGAAGAAGTTAGTTGGCCAGTCTGACAATGACGGCTTTAAAAACGCGGTAGAAAACGCGGTAGAAAACGCGGTAGAAAACGCGGTAGAAAAACTAACAGAGAACCAAAAGAAAATCATTGAGCAGATGCTGAGAGAACCATCTGTGTCAAAGGCGGAATTGGCCTCAGTTGTGGGAATACATGGTTCAAATATAGATCGCAATATACAGAAATTGAAGCATTTGGGTTTGGTTGTTCGGGTTGGATCAGCAAAAGGTGGTCATTGGGAAGTGATTGTTAAAAATCAAAAATCATGAAACTTTCCATCATCACTATAAACAGAAACAACGCCGCAGGTCTTGAAAAGACAATGCGCAGCGTAGCATCTCAGACTTTCAAAGAGTATGAATACATCGTTGTTGATGGTGCTTCGACCGATGGCAGCGTGGAGGTCATCGAAAAGTTGGAAACTGAGTTTGTTCATCTGAAATGGGTATCTGAACCCGACAGCGGCATCTACAATGCGATGAACAAAGGTATCCGTATGGCTACCGGTGATTATATACAGATTCTCAACTCTGCCGATTGTCTTGCTTACGAAGATGTTACGGAACGGATGATTGCCGAGTTGGAAAGGCAAGGCCGCCCATCCATACTCTATGGCAATATGGTTAAGTGTTTCCCCGATGGCCACAAAATGGTGGACAAATGTTTTGCAGGACAGGAAATCACCATGTTGGGAATGGTTACCGGCACACTCAATCACGACCCGGCCTATATCCGTCGCGACTTGTTTGAGAAATATGGTTATTACGATGAAACTCTGAAAATTGTCTCCGACTGGAAGTGGTATCTTCAAGCTATTATAATGGGTGGCGAAAAACCACAATATGTCAATATGGATGTTACTTTGTTCGATATGACTGGTATCAGCGAGACAAATAAGGAATTGGACAAGAGTGAGCGCAAGCAAGTTTTGGAGCAGTTGTTTCCTAAAACCATTTTGTCTGATTACGAGCGTTTTGCTTTTCCTATAGACCAAATTAAACGTTTGCAACGTCACCCTTGGGCCTACAAGCTGGTATGGTTTTTGGAACGTTGCTTGTTTAAGTGGGAGAAGGTAAGGAACGGTAAGCATAGAAAAGAGTATGTATATAGATAATTAAATTCCTTTGAATTTGTTTGGCAAAATCAGAAATACAAAATAATTATGAGAAAATGGATAAAAAGAATTGTAAATAGTTTGCGAGGAGAACAAAGTCTTGATAAACTAGTCGAGCGTGGACTTGTGGTAGGGAAAGACTTCAAGCGCATGGGAGGTGTTATTATTGATCCGTCGCATTGTTGGCACATAACAATTGGAGATAATGTAACCCTTGCTCCGAGGGTTCACATATTAGCACATGATGCAAGTACTGGCCTGTTTTTAGGATACACACGGGTCTCTAATGTTATAATCGGGAATAATGTATTTATTGGTGCAGGAACTATTGTGTTGCCTGGGGTTTCAATTGGAAATAATGTTGTAATTGGCGCTGGTAGTGTTGTTTCTCGTGATATTCTGGATGACTCCGTAGCAGTCGGTAATCCAGCTAGAGTAATAAAAACTATTGACGAATATCTGAATAGGGAAAAAGGTAGAATGAAAGCCAATAATATGTTTGGGGAAGAATACACTTTAAGGAATCCTAAATTTGGTCCTACGGAAAGGAATAAGATGATAAAGGCGGTTGAGGAGGAAGGACGACTTTATGTCAGATGATTAGATAACTGGGATTTCATAAAATGGGTATTAATGAAGTTTTCTGTAATTATTCCTCTTTACAACAAGGCTCCATATATTGCCAAGGCCATCAACAGTGTGTTGGCCCAAAGCTTTCATGACTACGAATTGGTGATTATGGATGACGGCAGCAAGGACGACTCTTTCGATGTTGCTAAAAATGTTATCGAAGGGAACGATTGTTGTCGCTTATATCGTCAGGAAAACGCTGGGGTGAGCGTTGCTCGCAACAATGCTGTGGCTCTTTCTCAAGGTGAATATCTATGCTTTTTGGATGCCGATGATTGGTGGGCATCTACTTTTTTAGAGGAGATGTCGAAAATGATTGATGAATATCCCGATGCGGGCATTTATGGAACCAGTTATACCATTGTAAACGAAACTAAAAAGAAAACTCGGGTGGCGAACATAGGAGTAGAGAAAGATTTCACAAAAGGTTTTATAAACTATTGCCGGGTGTATGCTAAGAATTTGATTATGCCATTGTGTACGGGTGCGGTGTGTATGCCACGAAACGTTTTTGAGGAATTTGGCGGTTTTCCGAAAGGAATAAAGCTTGGAGAGGATTTTTTGTTGTGGATCCGTGTTGCATTGAAATATAAGGTTGCATTCTTAAATAAACCGTTGTCGTTTTATAACCAAGATGTAGATTTGGTTAACAGGGGGGTGCATCGTTCTCATGAACCTGCTGTACACATGCTTTGGAATGTTGGTTTTCTTGCTGATGAAGAAAGAAACAATCCAGACTATAAACAGTTGATAGACAATCTTCGCACTTATGGATTGTATTTATATTATATTTCAAAAGAGTATCATTTGTCAGCGAAACGCGAGTTGGATAAAGTAGATTGGAACAGGCAACCAAAAAAAGTTAGGAGACAATATGAAAAGCCATTGGTGTTATTGAGGGTTGAGGAGAGAATAAAGCGTTGTGGTGTTGGGATAAAACATAAAATACTTGCTTTGTTAAAAGGCTGATTTTGTTAGAATATGAAGAAAATATTACTTGTTTTCGGCACTCGGCCTGAAGCCATTAAAATGGCTCCGTTGGTACATGAATTCAAGAAGTATCCAGACCAATTCGATACCAAGGTCTGTGTGACAGGTCAACATAGGGAAATGCTGGATCAAGTTCTTGACTTGTTCCAAATCGTCCCAGATTACGACCTTAACATCATGAGACCCAATCAAGATTTGTATGATGTTACCATTAGGGTTTTGTTGGGTATGCGAGATGTGCTGAAAGCATCACAACCCAATGTGGTCTTTGTACATGGAGATACCACAACCTCAATGGCTGCAGCCTTGGCCGCATTCTATCAACAGATTCCTGTGGCTCATGTTGAGGCGGGATTAAGGACGGGAAACATTTATAGTCCTTGGCCGGAAGAGATGAATCGTTCCATAACAGGGCGCATCGCAGCCTTCAATTTTGCTCCTACTATATGTTCCAAACAGAACTTAATGAGAGAGAATGCTTCCGAAGACTCTATTATGGTAACGGGAAATACGGTTATAGATGCACTCCACTGGGTTGTGAATAAGATAGCCTATGACGGGCAACTGCAAACAGTTTTGCAACAAGAAATCAAGACACTGGGTTTTGATGCCTCACGTTGCAAGGAGCGCCGGCTGGTATTAATTACAGGCCATAGAAGAGAGAATTTTGGTGAGGGTTTCCTGAATATATGTTATGCAATTGCATCATTGGCAGAAAAGTATCCTGATGTCGATTTCGTGTATCCCATGCATCTCAATCCAAATGTCCGCAAACCAGTTTTGGAGATTCTGGGCAAAGGCTTGTCAAATGTGTTTTTGATAGAACCGATGCAGTATTTGCAGTTTGTGTTTTTGATGGAGAAATCTTATTTGGTTCTCACGGATAGTGGTGGAGTTCAAGAGGAAGCCCCAGGACTTGGCAAGCCTGTGCTGGTGATGCGTGATACGACAGAACGGCCCGAAGCGGTTGATGCGGGGACGGTGATGCTGGTTGGAGCCGATAGAGAACGGATTGAACACGGTGTTTCGATTTTGTTGGATGACAGAAATGTTTATGAGAAAATGAGTAAGGCGGTTAATCCTTACGGAGATGGATTGGCCTGCCAGCGAATTGTTAATTTTTTGATGATGCTATGATACCAAAAATAATTCATTATTGTTGGTTTGGTAATGGTGAAATGCCGGAGTTGGCGCTGAAATGCATTGAATCGTGGCATAAGTATTTGCCGGATTACGAGTATAAGCTTTGGAGCGAAGAAAATTTTGATGTCAATGCAGTCCCTTACACTAAAGAAGCCTATGAAGCTAGAAAGTTCGCTTTTGTAACGGATTATGTGAGGTTATGGGCTTTGTATAATGAAGGTGGTGTGTATATGGACACCGATGTGGAGATTTTGAAGCCTTTGGATGATCTGCTCCATCTGTCAGCATTCACCGGATACGAGGGCAGTAAGACAAAACCTCCCGTAACTGGCTTGATGGCAAGTGAGTCTCACGGCGAATGGGTCAAGGAGCAATTGGATGCCTATCAAGATGCTCATTTCGTTAAGGCTGATGGCTCGTTCGACATGACCACTAATACCGTCCGTATTTCCCAAATCATGCATGCCAATGGCTTTGTGCAAGACGGTAAGTATGCCGTTTATAAGGATATACATGTTTTTCCGACGGAGTATTTTTGTCCGCGGCAAACCACGGGGGAGTTTTTCCTAACGGAAAACACATATTGTGACCATCATTTTATGGGAACATGGAATGACAATAAAAGGTCGGGATGGTTGGGCAAAATGGTTGGGCAAAAAAATATGATACGATTAATAAAAATTAAACGAAAATTAATTGGATAATGATTGATTTTTTTCCAAAACCAATATCCCTAAGGGGTATAATTGTATATATTATTAGCTTACTAGTAGTAAGCTTCGCCTTTATTCATTATGCTATGGACTTTATATGGATAGCATTTGGAATAATTGGGGTGTTGCTATTCTTTCTGCTTTCCAATCAGTTCTCAGTGCAATGGCAGAGATCCTCATCTAAGTCTTTTGTCCAGAAATTATTTATAACAGCCTTGTTATTACGAATAGCGTGGGTTATTTTTTCTTATTTCTTTTACCAATATGAAACGGGTGTTCCATTCGAGTTCGATTCTGCTGACGCTATTGGGTATCACAGTGCAGCGGAGTTGATGTCAGAATTGCCTTGGGAAGTGTCGTTGGATTATCTTTTCCATGTTCAAAGAGGTGGTGCCTCTGATTCAGGTTACGTTATATATTTAATTTTTTTATACAAAATATTTGGCCCAAATATAATAATCGCAAGATTACTTAAAGCAGTTTATGGAGCTTATACATGTGTGTTTTTGTATAAATTAGCCTCTAGAAGTATGGGAGAGTATGTGGGAAGGATTTCTGGTATTTTTGCTGCACTTATGCCTAATTTGATTATATATTGTGGGATGCACCTTAAGGAGACAGAAATGATATTTCTGATGGTGGCTTTTTTGGAGAGGGCAGATTTTGTTTTACGTGTTAAGAATTATTCTTGGTGGCAATTTATTCCACCTTTGCTTTTGGCTAGTAGTTTGTTCTTGTTCAGAACAGTTTTGGGTGTCATTGCATTGTTCGCATTTGGTACGGCATTGGTCTTCAGTCCAAATAGGGTGGTTAAAAAAAGTCGCAAGTTAGCAACAGCGGCATGGGTATTGGTTGCTGTAATGGTATTAGCAGGAGGAACCATTAGAACTGAAGTAGAGAGTGTTTGGGAAGGAAAGGGGTCGAATCAGGATATTAAAAGGTTAGAGCAAACACTTCGAGGCAACCAATGGGCACAATATGCTACAGCTACTGTGATGGCACCTATGGAGTTTGTAATGCCTTTTTCCACTATGGTGAATACAGACCAACAGAATCAGATGGTGTTGCACGGAGGCAATTATGTGCGAAATTATATGGGTGTTTTTATTTTGATTTCGCTTTTTGTAGTATTATTTGTAAAAAAGAATTGGAGAGAATTCTCACTCGTTGGATCATTTGCAATTGGTTATCTTGGAGTCATCTCCCTTAGTGGTTTTGCCAATTCTGAACGTTTTCTTTTGCCCGGATTGCCTTGTCTGATTATTTTTTGGGCTTACGGTGTTTCGTTATTGAATAAAAAGAATTACAAATTTGTCAAATTATGGTCTATAGTTGTGGTGCTAATGGAAGTAGGTTGGGCATATTTCAAAATTGGAAGTAGAGGGTTGTTGAGATGAAAATCCTAATTGTTGCTTCATACAACAAAGGTCGTTTTGCACCATTTATCGTGGAGCAGGCTGAATCATTAAAGCGAGCTGGCTGCGAATTGGATTGGTTCGGTTTACAGGGCAAAGGTATAAAGGGTTATATCAAGAATCTTCCTGAACTGAAACGAAAAATCAAAGAATTCCATCCCGACATTATCCATGCACACTATGGTCTATCGGGACTTTTTGCCAACTTGCAGCGCAATGTTCCTGTTGTAACCACTTTTCACGGTTCAGACATCAACGAAAGAAAGGTGTTGCGTCTTTCCAAGTTGGCTATGCGTTTGTCGGCTTGGAATATTTTCGTTTCACAAAAGACTTTGGAAATAGCCAAACCCTCTAAGAAATACACTCTTTTGCCTTGTGGTATTGATTTTTCTGATTTACAACTTACAGATAAAGCCGAGGCAAGACGAAAAATGGGGCTTGATATTGACAGAAAATTCATTCTTTTTGCCGGAGCGTTCGACAATACGGTGAAAAATGCGCCTTTGGCCAAAGAATCTGTAGCCTTGTTAAACGATAAAAGTGTTGAGTTGCTGGAGTTGAAAGGCTTTTCTCGCGAAGAGGTAACTTTATTAATGTGTGCCGTAGATTCTTTCCTTATGGCCTCATTCACAGAAGGTTCGCCTCAAGTAATCAAAGAGGCTATGGCCTGTGGTTGTCCAATAGTGAGTGTTGATGTGGGAGACGTGAGGGAGAGATTGGATGGAGTCGAAGGCTGCTATGTGGCAAATTCTCGCAACCATGAGGAATTAGCGGACTTGCTCCAGAAGGCCATATTGTTTGAAAGCAAAACGAAAGGACGTGATAAAGTTATTGTTGATGGTTTGGATAATAAACTTGTGGCAAGGGAATTGATAGATATTTATAAAAACCTTTGTTAATTAAGCAGGACTATGCAAAAAAATGTGATTGAATACCTAGAGAACACGGTTTCTCGTTTTCCAAATAAGATAGCTGTTGCGGAGGAAGGGATGTCTTTGACTTTTGGTAAATTGTGGTCAATGGCAAAAAAAATCGCACAAGCGATTGGATCTAATAATATAAAAAACAGTCCGGTGGGCGTTTTTCTGCCCAAAGGTGGAAAGATGGTGACTTGTTTTGCCGGAGCGAACATGAGTGGCAATTTCTATGTGCCTATAGACGTAAAAATGCCAGAGACAAGGGTTATTTCTATTTTGAATGTCTTGGAAGCAGAAATCCTGTTAACCGACCGTTCTCATTATGAGCAACTTGTTTCTTTTTGCGGAAATAGGCGAATCATAGTTTATGAGGACATTGAAGCAGAAGAGAAAGTCTTGGACTTTGATATGAAGAATCAGATAGATACAGATCCGGTATATGCCATCTTTACTTCAGGGTCTACTGGTAATCCCAAAGGCGTGGTAATCTCGCATCGAGGTGTGATTGATTATATAGATTGGGCTGTTTCACGGTTTGGGATTGACGAAACAGCGGTCATTGGGAATCAGGCACCTTTCTATTTCGATAATTCGACTTTGGACATCTACTTGATGTATGCTACGGGTGCTACATTAAGCATAATACCGGAGTCGTGTTTTGCGTTTCCTGCAAAACTTGTTGATTATCTGAATAATAATAGGATATCATTTGTGTTTTGGGTCCCGTTTGTGTTGTCAAATGTGGCAAATCTCAATATTCTTGAACATAGTAAACCGCAGTTTTTAAGAGATGTGTTTTTTGCTGGTGAGGTAATGCCCAACAAACATCTGAATTATTGGAGAAGGCAATTGCCAGATTGCAGATATGTTAATTTGTATGGACCGACCGAAATCACTGTGGATTGTACATATTTTGAGGTGGATAGGGAGTTCATGGACGATGAATCACTGCCTATCGGTTTCCCCTGTAGAAATAGTGACGTGCTGATATTGGTGAATCGAGAGAGAGAGGCGGCCGTTGGTGAAGAGGGAGAGTTGTGTGTCAGAGGTTCCTCCTTAGCATTGGGCTATTACAACGATGAGGAGAAGACACGTTCTTCGTTTATCCAAAATCCACTAAACACCCATTATCCGGAGATAATTTATTGTACGGGTGATGTGGTATATAAAAATGAGCGAGGTGAGATTATGTATGTAGGCCGAATTGATTCACAAATTAAACATAACGGATATCGGATTGAATTGGGTGAGATTGAAGCGGCAGCCATGAGTAGTCATTTAGTTGGCAATTGCTGTGCCGCATACGATTATGAACATAAAAGAATCATTTTATTCTACCTGTCGGATGACGAGTTGGATATCAAAAAGATTCGCTCCTCTTTGGCAGCGAAATTGCCGCGTTATATGATACCTGCTGAATACCGAAGAGAAGATGTGTTGAAACAAAACGCAAGTGGAAAAATAGATCGAAAATATTACAAAGAGTTGGCCAATGGAAAGGATTGAGTCCATAGATAAAATTCGACAATTGATAGCAGAGGTCAGAGCGAAAAGGAAGGGCTTTTTGACCAACTTTTATCTTGATGAAGAAAAGCACTCTGTCTGGATAGATAAGGGAGTGTTGTATTACATTTGGGAAGAAGACACCTGTTTTTTTATCCACAAAAAAGATTCTTTTTGGTATGTATATTATATCTCTACTGAGTCGATTGAACTTAGGAGAGCACTTGGATGTCTAAAAGAAAAGTATAATGATATTTCTTTGGTGTTTGATGTTGTGGGAAGATGGGAACAATGCCAACAATTGTTGCCCTTGTTTCAATCCAATGGTTTCGAAGAAGAGTCTTCGTTGGTGAGATTTATTAAGACGACCACATTTATGGAACGTGACAGTGAAATTGAGGCTATTCAATTTGCCAATAGTGAACAAGTTCGGCAAGCACATGCGTTGTTGTGTCGATACATGGATGATAGAGTGGAGCAGATTCCTTATATGGAGGAATATGAAAATTGGGGCAGATTAGGGCATGTATTGGTTTGTATGGTGGATGGGAACATCGCCGGATTGTTTGATTTTGAAAAGAATGCTACAACTATGATGACCCGACACTGGTTGGTGCATCCTGATTATAGAGGAAAGCACATTGGTGCTGTGCTTTTTCGTAGATTCTTGTATGAAGCGAATGATACAAAAAGGATTCTTTCATGGGTAATCCGGAGTAATACAGTTTCCATTAAAAACCATTTGAATTATGGATTCAAGGAAGAAAATTTGTATGATTTTGTTATGACGAATAAATATTAAATTAGAAATGAAAGAACAGATAATTAAGATTTTAACTGAGTTAAGGCCAGAGTTTGATTTTGGTCAAAATGTCAATTTTATTGAAGAGGGAATGTTGGATTCATTCGACATTGTGACTTTGGTGTCGGAATTGGATGCCACCTACGGCATTTCCATTGATGGCATGGATATCTTGCCCGAAAACTTCTCATCGGTGGAGTCAATTGAACGTTTGCTGATTAAAAACGGAGCGAAATAATGGATTTTACTTTTAAGAACAAACGGATTAGTGGCATTCTGACTATTTTGCCCAAAAAACGGGTGAAGTTTGAGGAAGAAATGGCTAATTATAGCTTCTCGCCAGCCAAATGCATGAAATTGAAATTGGCTATGGGCTACAATGAGCATCGTGTAGCTGAAGCAGGCCAATGCTCTTCCGATTTTTGTGTATACGGTTTGCAACATTTGTTTGATAAGGGCTTGTTGAAGCCAGATGAAATCGATGCCTTGCTGTTTGTTTCACAATCCCCTGATTATTATATGCCCCCCACGAGTAATCTGATTCAAGGTCATTTTGGAATTAAACACGATTGCTTGTGTTTGGACATCAACCAAGGTTGTGCAGGGTTTGAAATAGGATTGATAGAGGCCTTTATGTTATTGGAACAAGAATCGGTAAAAAAGGTGGTACTGATGAATGCTGATGTGTTGAGTCCCAAAGTATCAGAACGTGATAGAAATAGTAAGCCTCTGATTGGCGATGCTGCATCCATCACCATTGTTGAGAAGTGTGATGATGAGTCTAGGATATATGCTAATGTAAAAATGGATGGCACTGGGGCTTTGGCCTTAAACATTCCTGCAGGAGGATTCCGTCAACCATCTAATTCGGTGACTGCTGAAATGGAAGAAGACGCATCAGGCAACTTTAGGTCGAAAGACAATTTGGTCATGCAAGGAGATTTTGTTTTCAATTTTGTGCAGCGTGAGGTGCCACCGATGATAGAACATCTGTTGGAGCAAGCCAAGGTGAGTAAGGATTATGTGGATTGGTATATGTTCCATCAGCCCAATAAGTTTATGCTTCACAAATTGGCAGATAAAATAGGTGTGCCATATACTAAAATGCCTGCAAATATTGTTGAGAACTTTGGCAATTCCAGTGGCGTGACTGTGCCGACCAATATATCCTACAATTTAGGGACCGAAGTCGTTGAAGGAAAAAGAAAGATATGTCTCGCTGGTTTTGGTGTGGGTTTGACATGGGCATCTATATATTTGGAAATGGGTAATTTATTGTTTAATCAAATAATAGAATTTTAATGAACGAATTATTAAAGCAAATTGCTGATCTTCTTGAAGAAGAATCGGTTGACGTAGAAAAAAAGTTTTCTGATTATGAAGGATGGGATTCTTTCACACGGTTATCAGTTTTAGCATTGTTGGATTCAACTTATCATACATCCATGACCTATCAGGATTTGGAGGATTTTAAGTCTATAGGCGATTTTTGTAAGGAAGTGATGTCGCGACAGTAAATTATGATGAATACATATACTTTAATTACGGGTTCATCATCGGGTATGGGTGCTGTTTGTGCCAAGCATCTTTCGCAGACACAAAACCTTGTTTTGGCGAGCGAGAATTTAGAAATGCTTGAAAAAGTGAGAAGAGAATGCACCCACCCCGAGGAACATATTCTGTGGCATTGCGATTTTGCAAATCAACGTGATGATGTTTTCCCTTCGTTGACTTCTTTGCTGCAAGAACATGACATCACCATTGGCAAGTATGTGCATTTTGCTGGTTTGACCCAAGTACTTCCTATTAAGGATTTTGCCATACCATATGTTGACCGAATTTTTAATGTGAATTTTTTCTCCATAATTGAAATTTTGCGTGTTTTGCTGAAAAAGCAAAATAAGAAAGCATTGTGTAGTGTTGTGCTTATTTCAGCTTTGGTCAGTCAGCGAGGAGATGCGGGTAATTCGGTTTATGCGGCATCAAAAGGGGCAATCAATGCTCTTGTCTATTCTTTAGCAAAAGAATTGGCACCTCAAGTGCGAATCAATGCAGTTATGCCAGGCATGGTTGACACGCCAATGGCTCAGAGAGTAGAGGAGTCTTTCCGTAACCTAATTTGGGAGAATAATCCTTTGGGCAAAGGCGATCCCATGGATATTGTAAATTATGTTGAATTTCTGCTAAGTGATAAGGCCAGATGGATTACCGGACAAACTGCTTTTGTTGATGGCGGGCAAAGTTTATGATGTTATAAAATATGGGAAAGAATAAAAAAACGTGTAATGATTGGGTCATTCCTGAACCAATGGAGATCCAATATGGTCATCAAAAGCGTACTCTTAGGCAAAAGATACGCAAAGTGGTAAATACTATTTTGTCCCGATGGGCCTATTCATGTCCCGTCAACAGATTACGCATTCAGTTTCACCGCTGGCGTGGAGTCCATATAGGTAAAAATGTCTATATCGGTATGTATTGTATATTGGACAATCTTTCACCTTCGTACATCTATATAATGGATGATGTTAGTATTAATGCTAATTCAATGGTGCTGACTCATTTTAATGCGCCAGAGAGGTATCAGTCTGTTTTTGAGGCCAGTGTCAAACCTGTAGTTTTTAAAAAAGGGTCGATGGTTGCAGTTCGGTGTACGGTAATGCCAGGTGTTATAATAGGAGAATATGCAATAGTTTCTGCTGGAATGGCTGTGGATAAAAATGTTGAGGACTACACTTTGGTGAGGGAGAAACATAAAACTGAGAATGTAAATTTGAAATTCTTATACCATAATGAAAAGTAAAAATATTCTAATCCAACTAAGTCATCCTGCACATTTTCATTTGTATAAAAATGTGGCTAATAATTTGATTAATGATGGTAATAAGGTTTATATTATAATAAAGACAAAAGACATACTTGAAGAGTTGTTGAAAGAAAGTGGATTGCCTTATTATAACATATTGAAGGTGCCTCATCGTCGATCTAAATTAGGGGTGTTATTAGATACGTTTATTCGCGACTGGAGAATATTGCGTTTTGTACGGCACAACGACATTGATTTGCTTACTGGTTCAACTGTTGAAATAGCACACGTGGGATGGCTAAAGCGAAAAGATTCAATTAATACAGGAGAAGATGATCTCGCTGTTGTACCGCAATTTGGATATATTGCGGGTCCATTTATAAAATGCCATTTAGCGCCAACATGCTGTGATGTTGGTAAACTTACAAAAAAATGTATTAAATATCTAAGCTATCATGAGTTAGCTTATTTACATCCAAATCATTTTCAGCCGAATAAAAATGTGGTGGAGAAATATTTCAATATTGATACTCCATTTTTTCTCATTAGATTTTCGAATTTAAAAGCGTTTCATGACGGTGGAATCAAAGGCATCAATACGGAAATAGCTCAACGCTTGATAGATATTTTGAAACCTCATGGCAGGATTTACATCACTTCTGAGCGAGAACTTGAGCCTCAGTTTGAGCAGTATCGTATTTCAATCAATACTCTTGACATTCATCATGTTATGGCTTTCTCAACCCTGTATATCGGCGACAGTCAGACAATGGCGGCAGAAGCTGCTGTATTGGGAGTGCCTTATGTGCGTTACAACGATTTTGTTGGTAGAATAGGGTATCTTAACGAGTTGGAGAATGTTTATCATTTGGGATTTGGTATAAAAGCTTCCGAGGAAGGTTCGGCAGACAAGATGTACAAGACAGTCGAGGAACTCCTCTCCATGCCCGACCTCAAAGCCGAGTGGCAGCGCCGCCGACAGGTTATGCTCTCTGAAAAAATCGACTACGCCGCTTTCCTCACTTGGTTTATCGAGAACTATCCCGAAAGCCAGAAAATTATGAAAGAGAACCCAGACTACCAGTGGCGGTTTAAATGATTGATAACAAGTTATAAAAACTATAGAAATGGAGTTAAGCAAAGAATTATGGATGAAACGCATCCGCAATTTGGTGGGACTGCTGGGCATGATTTTGCCGTGGTTCTGTCTGCTGGGCTATTATCTGGCCTATGTTAACGGCACTTACGGTCTTACCGACCCCTTCCCTAATTCAATGTCCATCACATATTATGTAACGCCCGTGCTGTCGATGGTGCTCACAGCCGCCTCCATCGTGCTTATAACTTACGTAGGCTACGACTGGCGCGACCGTTTGGTGACCTCCCTCAGCGGACTTTTTGGTCTGCTCATCGTGCTTTTCCCATGTGCCGACTCCAACGGAGTCTATCAAGCTGTGGGCGTAGATGCTACAGCGGGCTATTTTCAGACTGCCACAACTCTCAACGCTCACATACACAACATTTCGGCCATATGTTTCTTCATCCTGCTGGCGTTCAATTCGTTCTTCCTTTTCACTCTTGGTAGCAACAACCAGACTCCGCAGAAGAAAAAACGCAACATTATCTACAAGGTTTGCGCCATCGGTATGCTATCGGCTATGATTTTAATGGTCATACCACCAGTTCAATTTCCGCATAAGACCTTTTGGATTGAGGCTGTGGCACTCTCTTTCTTTGGTATAAGCTGGCTCACAAAAGGGGAGATGTGGCTCAAGGATAAGGTAGAGGAAAAGGAACAATAATAGTTTTTGTAAAGGGTAATAAAGAATTAAACTATGCAAAAGAGTCGCATTTGTTTAATTACAAACGATGTGGAGACCACATCAATTCTGAATCACAAACTGCGGGATAAGACTGGTGAATATGTTTTAAACCAAGGCATGCCTAGACTGCTTGACTTGTATGACAAGTATGGAGTGAAGGCTACCTTTTTTTATACAGGTCATATTGCCCGACTTTACCCTGATGTGGTTAAAATGGCTTGTAATCGCGGTCACGAAGTGGGTTCGCATGGACTGACTCATGAGGTGAGCCAAGCTTTTGATGTGCTTACACCTGAGCAACAATTGGATCATCTGCGTCAATCAAAACAAATACTTGAAGACATCATTGGCGATGAAGTCGTTTCTTTCAGAGCACCGGCGGCAAGAGTGGATGAACGTTTCCCAATGATTATGAAAGAAGCAGGGTTTAAAGTAGATAGTTCGGTTGCATCACAGCGTTTCGACATGATGTTCTCGTTCGGTGCATTGAAAAAACTACATTGGATAACAGCTCCTCGAAAAGCATATTTTGTTAGAGAAGACAATATTTTCAAAAAAGGAAACTCGGATGTGTTGGAAGCTCCGATTTCAGCGATGGTTTTCCCCTATATCGGTACTTTTATGCGCATCGCACCCACGCTTAATCGTATAACAAGACGCGTTTTATATTGGGAGTCATTATGTACAGGAAGACAATTTGTGTTTCTAACCCATCCAAACGAGTTTATTGATGAGGAACAAGAAACGACAGAAATTGAACGACGTGGCAGCAACTACATCTCTTATCTTTTGGGTGATGTGATACGCCACAAGTTGAAAGTTAAGAATTTAGGAGAAAAAGCTTTGCCAATTTATGAAAAGGAATTGGCTTTTTTCCAAAAGAAAGGTTTTGAGTTTATTACATGCAAAGAATTATATAACAGAAAAAAATAATCAATATGCCAGCAAAAGAAGTACTTCAGTTCTATGGTTTGGACAGCTTTTTCGGAAAAATTTGGTACGCTATCAAGTTTCTCTGGCGTTTTTTTCTTGATAAGCTTATTTTCGTTACACCTATTAAGTCGTGGAGAACAGTCATGCAACGATGGCGTGGAGTGAAAATTGGCAAGGGTGTCTACATCGGTCATGAGGTGATTTTTGACAGGGTATTTACGGATCAAATCACTATTGGAGATTATTCGTCTATTGGTGATCGTGCTATTATTACCGCTCATGCCAATATTCCATCAGATACCATATTAAAAAAACTCTATCCTAGAACAATAAAAAAGACAACCATAGGCAAAGGAGTATGGATTATGCCTAACGTGACAATCATTCCGGGTGTAACTATCGGCGACGAGGCGGTGGTTGCTACAGGTTCAGTCGTAACAAAAGATGTGCCACCAAGAGTGTTGGTAGCCGGTGTCCCCGCCAAGGTAGTGAAGGATTTGAAGCCAATGTTGGAACCTTTTGATAATGAATGATGCAAGATTTCACTCTAAAATCATATCAATCTTTGCTTTTGGCTTTACAGCAGGCGGGTTATCAGTTCCAGACTTTTGAGGAGTTGATAGAAGAACCTGTTGAAGGCAAGTCAGTTGTTATGCGCCACGACGTGGACGAATTGGCTTGGAATGCATTGAAGATGGCGCAATTGGAGCATAAACTGGGGATTCGGTCTACCTATTTTTTCAGAGTTGTAAAACAGAGCAATGTGCCAGAAGTGATTAGTAAGATAGCGGAGCTGGGACATGAAGTCGGATACCATTATGAGGATTTATCTTTGGCTGAGGGTGATATGTCCAAAGCAATTGAAACATTCAAAGAAAGTTTAGATTATTTTCGCAGATACTATCCGGTAAGGTCGGTTTGTATGCACGGGAGTTCGACATCCAAATATGACAACCGCTTGCTATGGAAAAACTATTCGTTGGAGGATTTTGGTTTGATAGGTGAGCCATATCTTTCCGTAGATTTCAACAAGGTTTTCTATTTGACAGACACTGGCTATGCATGGGACGGAGGAAAGTTTGCTACTCGTGATATTGTTGAGAGTAATTTTGGACTGAAGTTCCATTCCACAAATCAAATTGTGAATTGTTTAAAAGAAGGAAAATTCCCGGACAAGGCTTTAATTCTCGCTCATACTTTGTGGACGGATAACATGATTCAATGGTGTTGGTTGCATACGAGAGAGTTCTTTAGAAATAATTTGAAATTACTTGCAAAGAAAAACAAATGGGCTTCAAAAATATATAAGAAAATTGTAGAATTATACTGGAAGAGAAAATAACTATTTTTGATTACTACCCATCCACAACGTTGGACCGACAACAAATCGCAGTGGATTAAGGAGTTGCTCTTGCAGAACGCCAAAAATATTGCCAAACGAATTTTGCTAAAAGTTCGTAAATAACTTAGAATAAATATATAACAATGAATATCACTCTTATTGCCGGTGCCCGTCCTAACTTTATGAAGATAGCACCGCTTATTCACGCCATACAAAAAGCTCAAAATCAGGGTAAAGACATCAGTTTCTGCCTCGTGCACACGGGTCAGCACTATGACAAGAATATGTCCGACACCTTTTTTGAGGAGCTGAATATTCCCAAACCCGACGTCAATCTGGGTTGCGGCGGCGGCACGCAGGCCGAGCAGACTGCCGCCATCATGGTGCAGTTCGAGAAATTCCTCATTCAGCACCCCACCGACCTTGTGATGGTTGTGGGCGACGTTACCAGTACGATGGCATGCTCCATCGTGGCTAAAAAGCTCTGCACCAAGGTGGCCCACGTGGAGGCCGGCATACGCTCGTGGGATTTGACCATGCCCGAGGAGATAAACCGCATGGTTACCGACAGTCTGGCCGATTATTATTTCACCACATCCGACGTGGCCAACGCCAACCTGCGTCGTTTCGGTGCCAGTGAAGAGCAGATTTTCTTTGTCGGCAACGTAATGATCGACACCCTTCTGGCAAACCGTAGCCGCTTTGTTCGTCCTGCCGTTTGCGACCAGCTTAACCTGCAACCCGGTCAGTATCTGATGCTTACCATGCACCGTCCGGCCAATGTGGATGAGGCGGACAAGTTGAAACGTCTTATGAACGAGATAGTTACCAATGTCCACGACCTTCCGGTGGTGTTCCCCATACATCCGCGTACAGCGAAGATTTTCAGTGAGTTGGGTATCTGTGCCAAAAACTTGCACATAGTAGATCCTATGGGTTACTTGGAATTCAACTATTTGGTTGAACATTCCAAATCCGTAATCACCGACAGTGGCGGAATTACCGAGGAGACCACAGTGATGGGCGTTCCGTGCATCACTCTGCGCGACAACACCGAGCGTCCCGAGACCTGCACCATTGGCACCAACGAGCTTATCGGCACCAACCCCGACAACATCAAGCCGGCTCTCGACCGTCTTTTTGCCGGACAGTGGAAAAAAGGTGATATCCCACCGCTGTGGGACGGACATACCGCCGAACGTATCGTCGAAATTTTGCTCAAAATCAAATAGCGACTCAAGAAAAACAAACAATTCACCTGTAAAGGCGTGCTTTAACACAATAAAGCACGCCTTTTTTCGTTTATGACGCAATGGACATAATTCGCAAAAACACTCTGATGCTGCTTAAATCAGCTCTTTTTGGCGTTCCACCCTCAATCGTCAA
>JAEEGI010001463.1_pt1 | contig 58939 bp, 43 predicted proteins | sample 8958751 | NCBI WGS metagenome assembly JAEEGI01 (sample SAMN16246545, study PRJNA631951) | gut metagenome | biome: gut microbiome; feature: rumen; material: KS-attached | host: Bos | place: Iran: Karaj | collected 2018-10
TTTTTAACAGCCTCGCAAATGTCACGGCCGGGAAACCGTGACATTTGCCGATCTTTTTTGTTTTTTGCCAGAAAAAACACCATATTATTGAGCATTTTAGGGCAAAAACGGCACGGTAACGTGCCGAGAAAAACGTCGCAGGGTTGTTCAAAAATTCGCTAAGCGAGTTTTTGAACAACCCCTTCTTGACTGAGTCAGGTTTATGCCTGCTTTGTAAATTTCTGTGATCGGATGATTATTTGGAATACTTCTCGAAAAGGGCAGCCGACTGTCTGAATCTGTATTCGGGGTCCTTATCTCCGAAGGTCCCTATGAAATAAAGCTTTTCGTCTTTCTGGAAACATGAGATGATGCAGTTGCCGGCGGTCGAGGTATATCCCGTTTTGATCCCGATGCAGTAACTGTTGTAGTATTTGCTCTCCTTGTCAAGAAGCAGGTTCGTGCTCGCCAGCTCGATCGTTTCGCCGGATACGAGCTTCATATGCGTTTTTGACGTGGACGCGGAGGATCTGATCAGCGGTATCTGTATTGCCTGCTGGACGATGATCATCAGATCGTTCATGCAGGTGTAGTGCCCCGAGGCGTGGAAACCGTCGGGATTTGTCCAGTGGGAGTTTATGAGGGCGTTTGCCGCCGACCAGCGGTTCATCTCGGTCACGAAGGCGCTGACCCTCGCCTTTGCCGTTTTCGCAGAAGGATCGATCAGACCTCCGACATAATCGGCTGCGACATAGGCCGCGTCGTTGCCCGACGGTATCAGCATGCATCTGACCGTCTGCTCCAGGGTGAGCTTCATACCCGGCTTCAGTTCGGCGAGAGAGGAGCCGGCGCTGACCAGGGTCAGGACATCGCTTTTTACCGTCACGACGTCGGAGAGCCGGTTCCCGGCAAAATCCAGGACGGTCATCGCCGTCACGAGCTTGGTCAGGGAGGCCGGATATAGTCCGTCGGTCAGATTACCCTTGTGTTCAAGCAGAGTTAGCGATCCTCCCGAGCTGACAAAGACGAAGGATCGGCTTGCCGCGGTCGGCGGGGCCGGCGATGTCGTTTCCTGCTTCGTGGTGATCTCCACCGGTGCCCGGGTCGTCTCTGCCTGTGTTTCTGTCAGCTGAAGCGCAGATGTTTCAGGTTCCGCGGAGGTCACGGGCGGTGCTGAGACCGGAGCCGAGGATGTTTCCGGACTGTCTGCCGTTTCGCTCTGAGCGGCGGTCAGGGATGTCTCGTCCGGGGAGGAGGTGTTTTCCGCGATGCCGGATGTACCGGTCGGGTCGGATGTGCTGTCGGCGGACGAACCGGTCGAAGGATTCGGCGCGGTCGATATGACCGAGGAGGTCGAGCCCTGCACCGGAGGGTTCTTTGTTTTTGACGGTCTCAGGGCGTTCACGATCACGGCGGCTATCACGACGGCGGCAAGCGCCGCGAGTGAGAGCGCAATGATCAGGCCTTCTTTTTTATTTATCTTCATCGGTTTTTTCGCATTCCCACTGATTTCAAAAAATGTGTGACCGGTGCAAAGAGTGCGTACGGGGACGATGTCTGTCTCCGCGGGATCGCACTGTCTGTCTCGATACAGTCCGGCTTTTGCTCATATCACCGGACAGAACCGTCGCTGTTCCGCGACAGAAAAGCACTCCTCACGCAGGTTTCAGTCAGATTACGGAGACGAGATTGTTTCTCCCGCACCCGTTATCCTGAATATTTTAACACAAATGAAAAGCCATTGCAATAATATCCGGCTTTTTTTTTCATTCCGCGCGGGTTTTGCTCCTGCAGGCTGATAATCAATGCCGGAACAGCCGCCGCGGCGAATCCGGATTGGCGGCTTTTCCAAATCCCAAAAAATGTCCTGCAGCGGGCTGACACCGACTTTTGCGGAGAAATAACTTTACAAAACGCTTAAAATATAGTATACTTAATAAAATACCGCATTTCCAGACGAGAACATCGCGGCGGGAGATTTTCTGCCTGTTTCCGCGTCGAAATCCAGACAGCCCGCTGTCCCCCCGAGCGGTTTCGGTGCGAAAACAGAAAAAACATCCCTCAGATCCGCAGATGCCGATTTTGCGGTTTTTCACCAATATCTGATTGAAATAAAAAAGGAGTTCCGGTAAGATGAAACTCAATTACAAACGGACCTTGCTTGTCGGATTTGCGTTTTTCCTGATCTGCACCTTCTGGCAGGCATACGACACCGTCATCCCGAAGATACTGACAGACCGCTACGGCCTGTCCCAGAGCCTTTCGGGCATAATCATGGCTCTTGACAACATACTCGCCCTCTTCATGCTGCCGCTGTTCGGATCGATCTCCGACAGATGCAGGAGCAAAAGAGGGAAGAGAACTCCCTTTATCTTCTTCGGTACCGTTGCCGCGGTAGCCGCCTTCATGCTTCTCACCGTCGCCGACGCCTCCCAGCTCAAGCTGATCAATAAGGCGACGACGATCAACGACCCCGACACCCTCGCCGTGATCTACGATAACCTCGGGAGCGAGGAGATCCTCACGCCCGAGGGCGACAGATTCACGCTGGCGTCGAGATATACGAAGGCTGAGTTCACGTCGATCAAATCCACTGTCAAAGAGACAGATTTCAGAGCGAAGACGGTCGTTATGGCCAAATCCGACGGCTCCGGACTGATAACCGTGGAAACGAGGTACAAGATCCGTATCGTCACATACGACGGCAGCGTTTTCTGGTACCGCGACCGCGAGACCGAAAAGGACACGGCGATCGGCGAGACAGTGACGGTCGACGGAAAGGACGTTTCTCTCAAGGCGATCTTTGACGGAACGGCATCTTATGACGGGATCCCCGCCTTCTCGGAAAAGACAAACTCGGTATATACCAATTTCGTTGTGCCGTCGAGGCAGTCGTACATCGGAAAGATCACAAAATCCAACCCCGGCAACCTAATATGGTTCATGATCATACTTATGGTCGTTCTGGTCGCGATGTCTACCTTCCGCTCGCCGGCGGTCGCCCTCATGCCCGACGTCACCGTCAAGCCTCTGAGATCGAAGGCGAACGCGATCATCAACCTGATGGGGACGGTCGGAGGAATGACGGTGCTCGTCCTCGGAATGGGCTTCGCCTTCAACAACAGCGCGATCGCCAACACCTTCAGGCCCTGGTTCGGTTTCTTCGCGGTAGTCAGCGGGATCATGCTCGCCGCCCTCTGCGTCTTTATGCTGACGGTCAAGGAGCCTCAGTGGAATGCCGACATGATCTCGGCGTCCGAGCTTCTCGAAGCCGAGGAAGCTTCCGAAGCGCCTGAGGAAGAAGCCGGAGACAAGGACAAAAAGAAAAAAGGCCGCCTGTCGGGCGGAGAGTTCATTTCTCTCATCCTGATCCTCGCCTCGGTCGCCCTCTGGTATTTCGGATATAACGCAGTAACATCAAAATACTCGGTCTACGCCACCAATATCCTCGACCTTGACTACAGCACGACGCTGCTGATAGCCAACGCCGCCGCCGTCGTCTCCTATCTGCCGGTCGGCATCATCTCGTCGAAGATCGGCAGAAAGAAGACGATCCTCGCCGGCATCGTGCTGCTTGCGGCCTCCTTCACCGTCGCCTGCTTTATGAGAGTCGGCTCTCCCGCGATCGTGATGAACATCATGTTCGCTCTCGCCGGCATAGGATGGGCGACCATCAACGTCAACTCCTTCCCGATGGTCGTTGAGCTCTCAAAGAGCGGAGACATAGGAAAATATACCGGCTATTACTACGCGGCGAGCATGGCTGCGCAGGCGCTCACGCCCTTCCTCTCGGGACTCCTTATGGACAGAATGGGGATGACCGTCCTCTTCCCCTACGCTGCGGTCTTCGTATCGCTCGCCTTCATAACCATGCTGCTCGTCAGGCACGGGGATTCGAAGCCCATCCCACCGAAGAGCAGGCTTGAGGCATTTGACACCGACAACTGACCGGAAATCATTCAGAAAAGAGATAATCATATGTGGCCGTTAATTATTTCGATATCGGTTCTTATCCTGCTCTTCGTTATCTACGTCATCCTTCTCAGACCCAGGCCTGAGCCCAAGACATCCGTCGAGCCGCTGAGAGTCGACTATGCCCACCGGGGCCTCTGGGGAAAGAACGAGGCGGTGGAGAACACCATGCCCGCCTTTGAGGCTGCGTCTGAAGAGGGATACGGAATAGAGCTTGACGTCAGGCTCTCCTCCGACGGCGAGATCGTCGTTTTCCACGACGATACTCTCGAGAGGCTCTGCGGACGCCCCGAAAGAGTCGATCAGCTCACTTCTTCCGAGCTCAGCTGGGTCGATATCCGTGGAACCTATGAAAAGATCCCGCTTTTCACCGACGTCCTCTCGAGGATCGACCACAGAACGCCCCTCTGCATCGAGCTGAAAGGGAACGATCAGGCTCTCTGCGAGAAGCTGGCGGTCATCCTCGACGGATACGACGGCTATTTCTCGGTGGAATCCTTCAATCCGTTTCTGCTCAACTGGTTCAGAAAGAACCGCCCGAGATATGTCAGAGGCCAGCTTACGACCAATCTCTTCAGAAAAGGCGTAAAGACAGGCTTCTTCGGCAAGCTCGCCTGTACGACGATGCTCTTCAACTTTCTCTCGAAACCCGACTACATAGCCTATGACGTGATGTTCCCGAAGCAGTTTGCCAAGGTGATCTGCGAGAAGCTTTATCATCCTCTGACTGTCTGCTGGACGGTCGAGGACACCGATAGCTTCAGGGCGGCAAAAGCCGAAGGCAGGATCGTGATCTTCCAGAAGTGCGAGCCGCTCCCGGAATTTGCGTCGAAGGTCAAGCCGGCAAGCAGGTGATGAAAGACAGTTACGACGCCCTGAAGACCGAGGGCAGAAACCCGAGGACGTTGAACATAGACCGCATGCCGACGGTCGATATGGTAAAGACGGTCAACGCCGAATACCGGGCCGTGGAGGACGCGGTCGATCTTGTCGCGGAGGACATAGCTGCCGCCGTCGATCTGATATCCGATGCGCTGTCCGCCGGGCATCACCTTATTTATGTCGGCGCCGGTACGTCGGGCAGGCTCGGCGTCGTCGACGCATCAGAATGCCCGCCGACCTTCGGAGTCGATCCGTCGCTCGTCAGGGGCGTGATCGCCGGAGGAAAAGAAGCCATGTTCCGCTCGTCCGAGGGGACCGAGGACAGCCCGGAAGAGGGTGCTGCGGCGATTCAGGCAGAGGGCATCGAACCCGGCGACGTCGTCGTCGGTCTCTCGGCGTCGGGCAGGGCGCCCTTCGTGATCGGCGCGCTGAGGCGCGCGAAAGAGCTCGGGGCGAAGACGGTCGGAGTGAGCTGCAACCCCGGCTCTCTGATAGAGGATGCCGCCGATCTGCACGTCTCGCCCTATGTCGGGCCGGAAGTCATATCGGGTTCTACCAGGATGAAGGCAGGGTCCGCGCAGAAGCTCATTCTGAATATCTTTTCGACCTGCGCGATGATCAAGACGGGGCGCGTCAGATCGAATCTCATGATCAACGTCCGCCCGTCGAACGAAAAACTCGTCGAGAGGGCGATAAGGATAATAATCGAGCTTTCGGGCTGTACGAGAGACGAGGCGGAGGAAGCGCTGCGGGAGGGCGGAGACGTCCCTGCCGCGCTGGATCTTATCGAGTCCCGAAAGAAATAAAAAAGTCCCCGGATACCCGGGATGCGGATGTCCCGAACGAACTCCGCGCGCTTTGCGGGCTGTCCCGAAAGATCCGTGGAGGCAGCCTGAATGCCGTCCGAAAAACAGAAATGAAGAAAAAAAAGACAGAAAAGACAGAAATCCCCGGGACAGGACCCTTCGAAACAGAGAATGATTCCGGGTCGGCGGTCTCACCAAAGGAAAAAGACGGCTCGGACTGCGGCGACGAAAAAGCCGCAAAGCGCGCCTTAAAGCGCAGGGTGATCTCGATCACGGAGCTTTCGCTCGTTGTCTTTCTCAACCTGGTGTTCATCTTTCACTTTATCGCTACAGCCGACACGCTGTCAAAAGGACTGTCGCCGACACTCGCGTCGACTCTCGTCATTATGTTCGAGTTTGTTTTGTGCGCAATTCCGGCGACGCTGCTCCTGACGGCCCTCATTCCGGTCAATGTGTGTTATACCAAGCTTTTCTCCAGAGGCTGGGAGATCTGCGCCGCGCTCTGCGTCGGATGGTTCGTCGCCGAGTTCTTCCTGATCGAATCCCTGACGGGCATACCGCTGGGCGTAGTTCTGATCGTCGGTGCGATCCTTCCGAACACGCTGCTGATCTTTGAGGCTTACACCCTTGAAAAACGGCTGAAAAAAAAAAAGCGGAGAAAAAATAAGAGGTTGTAAAAGGGGTTGTTCAAAAACTCGTGTGGCGAGTTTTTGAACAACCCCAAAATAATATGCTTTTCTCTGGGGCCTCCGCGCTTCTCAGCGGCGTTTGCCGAGCGGAAGGGCGGCGAGACAGGCCGCGAAGGCGACAAAGACGAGGGAAGCGGCGCTCTTGCAGCCTTTTTCTCCGTCAGGTGCCTGGGTCGTTGCATCCGCTTCGGGAGCAGAAGTCGCTTCCGGCTCAGGCTGGGATGTCTCGGGCGGACGCGTGTCCTTCGCCGGGAACTCAGAGGTCTCGGTCGCTCCGCACTTCGAGCAGACTCTCTCGCCCGTCCAGGGCTCCCAGGCGGGTCCTTCGCTTATCTCCTTCCATTCGCCGAACTCATGGACGCACTCGGTGGTCACCGGAGTATCGGTTATTCCCAGCTTTGCATACAGGAGCTTGAATATCTCCTCGTGTCCGGCGCTGTTCGGGTGGATGTCGTAGGCGAGGATGTTCGTCCGCGCGGCGGCGAAATCGTCAATGACAGAGGGGACGTCGGCGACCTCGTATCCCGCCGCCTCGGCAGCCGCTCTCATGGCGACATTGATCGAGGCAAGTATCGGGGAGGCGAAGCTGTTGACCGTTTCGAGATTCGGGACGTTCTTGAGCGGATTGTACTGAGCCAGGAAGACGACTCTCGCCGAAGGATTGTATTCTTTGAGTAGAGCGGTGATCTTGGCCATGTTGGCCGAATAGCCGGTGACGATGCCGACCAGCTTCGCCTGGAGCTCGGTGTTTTCCGCGGCAGCGGCGAAACTCTCCGGCGTCGCGCCCATCAGGGCGCTGGCGGCGCTGTCAACGCTCGTTACAGCGATCCCGGTAATGGCGGAGGCGATCTCGGTTATGCTGCGAAGGAGGTCGTTGCCGCCTATCGATATTACGATGAGATCCGACGCTTCCACTTCATTTCGAATTGTCTGAAGCAGTGCCAGAAGATCCGCCGATCTGTCGCCGTTGACCGCCCGGTTGATATAGGTCTGTCTGCTCTTCAGTCCTATCGCCTCCGCGAGCTTGTTTCCGTAGCTCGGGCAGAGATAGGGATCCGAGGTGCTGTAATCGGGAAGGCCGTAGCCGGTCGAGATCGAGTCTCCCAGGACGAGAAGCCTGCTGTATTCGCCCGACGCCGACGCCGGGACGGCAAGCGGGGCGCAGAGCAGGGCGACGAGACAGAACGCGAGAATTGCCGAAGCTGCCTTGCGTTTTATCATGTGTTTCATAGCGGTTTTCCTTTCGTGATGCGGATAGGTCCTGCATCGGGCGGGACCGTGCGGCAATACTATAACATAATAATTATAATGCTCCCGGTGGCTTTTGTCAATATTTTTCATAAGAACTAAAAGTCTTGAAAATGATTGACTTTAAAGCGAAAATATATTATAATTTAATGCAATCAGTTTTGACCTGCCCCGGATCTGCAGATAAGATCCGGGCGACGCCTGAAAAGAATCCAGCAAAGGATGTTGAAAAAATGAAGAAAATTCTGTCTGCTCTTCTCGCGGCGCTCTTTGTTCTTGCTGCGCTTGCCGCCTGCGGAGAACCCGAGACTCCTTCGGATATCACGTCGGTTCCGGTCGCTCAGACTACCGCCGGAAATGTCACCGAGCCGCCCGCGGATACCGAATTCGCGCCAAGCAACGTTCCGGCCGATCTGAAATATCCCGGCAAGACGATAAAGTTCCTCTACTGGGAAGACGTCGAACGCGAAGAGTTCTTTGCCGATGAGGAGACCGGTGAGAAGGTCCACGACGCCATCCACAAAAAGAACCTCGTAACAGAGTCTCAGCTGGGCGTCACGCTTGAATGGACGCCTCAGAAAGGCAATTACGGCAATCAGGCTGTCTTTGTCACCGCCGCGGAGAACAGCGTCAACGGCGGAGCCGATACCGCTTTCGACTTCTACTGCAGCTATTCGCTCGCCGCCCCGACGATGGCCCTGAAGGGTCTTTCCCAGAATATGCTCGATTACCCGATAATCGACCTCTCCCAGCCCTGGTGGCCTTCCTCTCTGGTCTCACAGGCGACGATCGGAGGAAAGATCTATTTCGTATCGGGCGACCTTTCGACCAATCTGCTCTATTTTATGTACTCGATGTTCTTCAACAAGGATCTCTATGAATCTTATCACCACGGCGAGAGCACCCTCTATGAGATCGTGAACGAAGGCAACTGGACCTTTGACGAGCTGCTCAGAGTCTGCGAAGGCGTTTACGAGGATCTCAACGCGAACGGAAGTGCAGATTACGGCGACCGCTTTGGATTCCAGTCGATAGACCTCCACTTCGACGCTTTCTATATCGGTTCGGGCCTTAAGAACCTTGAAGTCGACGGGAGCGGGAATATCGTCGCCTCAGACGATTTCGACTCTGAAAAGGTCGTCGATCTCGCAGAGCGCCTCTGCACCTTCCTGCATACCGGCGGATACGCCTTCGGAAAAGGTACGACGAGCCAGTACTCCTCCGCACAGGCGTTCTCCAAAGGCGAGGCGATGATCGTGTGCGACAGAGTCTATATCGCCTCCGGAACCCTCAAGTCATCCGACGTCAACTACGGAGTCATTCCGGTGCCGAAATACAACTCCGACCAAGAGAGCTACGTGACCTGCATGGCCTTCCCATACACGATGTATTCGATGTCGGTAGCCTCTCCCGACAAGGAGGCGGCCGCCGCCACCCTCGAGGTCATGTGCTACACCTCCTATGTCAATCTGAAGCCCGCCCTCTTTGAGGAGTCGATGAAGGCCAGATACTCCAGGGAAGCCAACGACGCCATCATGTACGATATCATCTACGGCAACGTCTTCTTCGAACTCGGCAGGATATTCACCACCGACACCAACAATATACCCTATTCGGTGTTCAGAGACGCGATCAAGTCTAATCAGGGCAAGAGCTATAAGAGGCTCGCGACCGGAAACAAGGCCAAACTCGCCGACTGTTGCAAAAATATCAACGAGTCTCTCGCGAAGCTCAGCTGACGCGGAATGCGGCAGGGATCACCCGCTTTTCGCCGGCAGACGCGCGGCATGAGGCGGATATCCGCGAAATAACAGATATCACAAGGAGCAAATGTCCTTAAATGACACTTTATGAAGAACTCAAGGCCAGAGGACTGGTGGCTCAGGTCACCGACGAGGCCGAGATAAGCAATATGATCAACGCCGGAAAGGCGAGATTCTACATCGGATTCGACTGCACCGCCGATTCTCTCACCGCAGGGCACTTCATGGCGCTCACGCTGATGAAGCGCCTCCAGAACGGCGGCAACCGCCCGGTCGCCCTGATCGGCGGCGGGACCACCATGATAGGCGATCCCTCGGGACGCACCGACATGCGAAAGATGCTGACCAAGGAGGACATCGACTACAACGCCGGGCGCTTCCGCCTCCAGATGGAGAGATTCATCGATTTCGGAGAGGGCAGGGCAACGATGATGAACAACGCCGACTGGCTGCTCGGCCTCAACTACATCGAGCTCCTCCGCGAGGTCGGAGCCTGCTTCTCGGTAAACAACATGCTGAGAGCCGAGTGCTACAAACAGAGGATGGAGAAGGGACTGTCCTTCCTCGAGTTCAACTATATGATAATGCAGTCCTACGACTTCTACTACCTTTTCAAAAACCACGGCGTGAACATGCAGTTCGGCGGAGACGATCAGTGGTCGAACATGCTGGGCGGCACCGAGCTGATCAGAAGGAAGCTCGGGAAGGACGCGCACGCGATGACGATCACCCTGCTGACCGACTCGCAGGGCAAGAAGATGGGGAAGACGGCGGGCAACGCCGTCTGGCTCGACGCCGCCAAGACGACGCCCTACGATTTCTACCAGTACTGGAGAAACGTCGGCGACAGCGACGTGATGAAGTGCATAAGGATGCTCACCTTCCTTCCGCTCGATCAGATCGCCGAGATGGAGACCTGGAAGGATCAGCAGATCAACCGCGCCAAGGAGATCCTCGCATTCGAGCTCACGTCGATGGTCCACGGCAGGGAAGAGGCCGAAAAGGCCGAGGCTTCTGCCAAGTCCCTCTTCGCCGCTGGGGCAGAGGCGGACATCCCTACCGCCGAGATCGCGGAGAGCGATCTTTCCGCGGACGGGACCGCCGATATCCTGACTCTGCTTGTAAAGTCTGGCCTGACACCGTCGAGATCTGATGCCAGACGCGCCGTCGAGCAGGGCGGTGTCACCGCCGACGGAGAAAAGATCGCCGACACGAGGGCAGCCTTCACCGGCGAGGCTCTCCGAGCGGGGGTCGTCATCCGCCGCGGAAAGAAAGCCTACAAGAAGGTAGTGCTGAAATAATCGAAAGCAAAAAAATGCGGCCGTTGAAAACCGCGGGGCGGTTTTCAACGGCCGTATTTTTTGCAATGTGTGTTATTCCGACAGGCTGCTGCCGGTCAGTATCTTCACGAGCTCGTCGTCCTTGTCGAGGATGATGGTGCGCTTTCCGCTGCCCGACAGCGATTCCTTGAGCGCGTCGAGCCCTCTGATGTATTCGTAGAAGGCGGCTTTTTCCTCGGAGTTGTAGGCGTCTTTGAGGATCCTCATATACTCCTGTTCGCCCTCGGCGACCAGGATCGCGGCGTCCTTCTGGGCTTCCGCCAGCTGAAGCTCGACCTGCTTGTCGGTCTCGTTCTTGATCTTCTGGGCGTCGGCGTTGCCGTTGGCTATATAGCCGGCGGCGATGTTCTGGCGCTCTGAGATCATCCTCTCGTAGACGGCGTTCTGGTTGTCGGCGGGAAGGCTGAAGGTCTTGATCTGGGCCGTGAGGATCTCGATGCCGTACTGGGCGATGTCGCTTCCGGCCTCGGCCGTGATCTTCTGGGTGAGCGTCTCGCCTCTGGCCTCGATGACTTCCGCCTGGTTCATCGACGAGATTATGTTCTTGATCGCGTTGTAGACGGCGGCCTCGATGCGCTCCTCGGCGCGTCCGCGGGTCGCGTTGAGAGTCCTGATGACGGCGCCCGGATCGGTGATCCTCCAGAGCACGAAGCTGTCGACCACCATGCTCTTCTTGTCTTTGGTGATAACGTCTGACTCGGGGATGTCGTAGAAGATTATCTCCTTCGAGATGAACGAGACGTTCTGGATGAGGGGTACCTTGATCTTGAGCCCCGGCTCGTCCTTGATGTCGACGATCTTGCCGAACTGGCGGACGACCGCGTACTGGTTGGGCTTTACCGTGTAGAAGACTCCGCCGGCGACCGACGCAAGGATGAGGATGACGGCGACGGCGACTATGATGAGGGCAAATCTTCCTTTCTTCATTGCACTTCACCTCCGCTTATGATGGGGTTCAGGGGCAGGATGCTCTGGGTGTTGCCGTCGGTAACGATTATGTCGAGAGAGGGAAGGAGATCCTCGAGCGTCTCATAGAAGAGCCGCTTCTTCGTAATGAGCGGGAAGTTTTTATACTCCTCGTACATCTTCAGAAATCTCGCGACCTGTCCTTCGGCCTCGGCGATCCTCGCCGCCTTTGAAGCCTCAGCCGCCTGGATTATCTTGTCTGCCTGGGCGGCTGCCTCGGGCAGCTTTTCGTTCTGGTACCGCTTCGCGTTGTTTATCGCGGTATCTGCCTGCTGCTTGGCGCTCTCGACAGATTTGAAGGCGTTGAAGACGTTTTCGGTGGGCGGCTCGACGTCCTGGATCATGATGTTGACGAGTTGCAGACCGATGTTCCTCTCAGCCAGCTCGGCAGACAGCTTCTCGCGTATCTTCGCCTGGATCTCGCCCTTGGCGGTGGTCATTACGTCGTCGACGTTGTAGTCAGAGATGGTCGCTCTGATGCAGGACATCGCCGAATTGTGCAGGACGAGCTCGGGATTTTCTGAATTGAAGAGATACGCGGTGGCGTCGTTGACCTTGTATTCCATATAAAAGTCGACGTCGATCAGGTTCATGTCGGCGGTGATCATCAGCGGGTTCTCGCCCTGACCGAAGGTCTGCGTCGAACCCTCGATGGTATAACCGATGCTGGCGCCGTGGGTGGTGATATCGACCTTGCGGGCCTCCTGGATATAGGGGATCTTCCAGTGGACACCGGCTCCGTCGACACGCTGGACCTTGCCGAACATGACGACCACGGCCTGCTGGTCTTCTGATACCGAGTAGAAGCTTCCCAGTACCACCGAGACGATCAGTATCCCGATCGCGGCGAAGGGAATTATCCTGGCCGTGACCTTAAGTTTTTTTACTCTGTCTGCCGGCCCTTTTTCCGCGATCTTGAGAAGTATCGCGGGACCGGCGATGGCGGCGATTATCAAAAAGATGATGAATGGCATGCTTTCACTACCTTTCAGGATTATTTTTGTGATATAAAGCCCGTGCGGAGGACGGGAGGGACGGTCCCGTTCTCTTTATCTCCGGATACCGGATCAGGCCTGCTCTGCGGCGTCTGTCCGGCGGATGCTTTCGATGACGACCGGCTCCCTCGGGAAGTCAGCCATCCCTCCGATGCGGCAGGTCCTTACCGCCGCTATCGCATCGAGAACCTCGTATCCTTCGGTCAGCTTTCCGAAGCCCGCGTACTGGGCGTCGAGATGCGGCGCGTCCTTATGCATTATGAAAAACTGCGAGGAGGCTGAATCGGGATCCGAGGTCCTCGCCATCGAGAGGACTCCTCTCGTGTGCTTCAGGGTGTTGGTCATAAAGCCGTTGGCTGCGAACTCCCCTTTGATAGGGGATGCGGGCCTGCGGTCGAAGTTTTCGGTGTATCCTCCGCCCTGGATCATGAAGCCCTTGATGACGCGGTGAAAGATCAGGCCGTCGAAAAATCCTTTTTCGACGAGCGACAGAAAGTTCTTCACCGTCGCCGGCGCGTATTCGGGACAGAGTTCGGCTTTCATGACGCCGAAGCCCCTGACCGTGATCTCTATAACGGGATGCTTAACCATTATTTTGTTCTCTCTTTCTTATCCGACGGCATGCCCGGAGGGGAAGATGTCCCGCGGGGCTGCCGGCGGTTGTATTTTCAGTATTGTGTCTCCCCGTCATCTCAGTCCGGGGAAGGCAAGGAGGATGAGCTCCTTCGCTCTCCGGGTCTCGCCTTTCAGCCAGAGGGCGCCGAATATGGTCTCAAAGCCTGTTGCCCGGCGGTATTCGATGACCGAGGCGCTCTTCGGAGTGTTTTTGCCGTGTCCCGCGTTCCTTCCCCTTCGGTAGAGCGACTGCTCCTCTTCGGTGAGCATGGGGAAGACGCGCTCCACCGCGTCCGACTGAGAGGTGGCTTTTACGTATTTTACCGCTTCGCGGTTGAGCCCCGAGGAATCGCAGAGTCCCTTTTTCACCAGGCGTTCCCTGACGAGCAGCTCGACGACGGCGTCGCCGAGATACGCCATCGCTTCGACTGTGGGATCGGCGACGTCCGGAGAGATCTCCGGGGCGTTATTTTCCATCGCAGGCGGCGAGGGCGCGGCGGATGACGGCCTCGATCGAATCGGCCATCAGGGTAAAGCCCAGGTCGTTCGGATGGACTCCGTCCATCGTGCACTCGTTCTCCCATCTGCCGAGGAAGAAGGTCTCGCCGTCGATGTACCAGACGCGACGGTCGCCTGACGCCCTGGCGGCCCTGAAGGTGTCGACGACGACGTCCTTGCGCTCCTGCGCGAAGGCGGGGTTGGTGGCGACGTTCGGCCTCGTGATCAGGATGATCGGGATGTCGGGATGCGCCGCCCTTATGATCTCGAAGCCTCGCCGGTGCGTCTCGCGCAGATATTCGGGGTTCGGGGCGTTGTGGTCGTAGTCGTATACGAAGACCGACATGTCGAGCGAGGCGAGATATTCCATCATCGGGATCTCGGCCTTGGCGGCTCCCGAGAATCCGTAGTTCAGGACGTTGCGGTTCAGGTATCTTGACAGGATGTTCGGGTAGGTGAGACCAGGTCTCGTCGCGGCGGTGCCGTGAACTATCGAGGAGCCGTATACGACGATCGGATCGCCGGGCAGATATTTCATTCCCTCACCGAGGACGGCGTCGGGCTGAAGACCTACATAAACTTCGGAAACGACCGAGTGGATAGGCATGTTTATCGTGAAGTACCGCAGCTTCCTGCTGCCGAACCGGATTATCTGCTCGTATCCGCCGTCCATCTTGTAGGGAGGCATGAACATCTTCACATATCTCGAGTCGGCGGAGGTGTCCTCGTAGAGATCGAAGCCGGCCGACATGGCGAGGGTCATGTGGGAGTTGCGCCCGACGATAGGCTCGACGGTTTTGAGAAGGATGTACTGGGAGTCGGTGGAGAAGCGGATCCTGCCTCCGGCAGGCTCGCGGCAGAGCTTAGTGACCTGCGGGCTGGTCGCCGCAGCGACCTCCTCGGGGAGGCGGCGGAAGATCGGGGTGTTCTTCGGGTCGTAAAGATTGTAAAGCTCAAAGGGAGCTTCTCTTACGCTGTGGAGGACGGCGTCTTCGGCGTCGGGGAAGACCGTCTCGACGACGAGATTTTTGTCGTTCTCAACGTATTCCTGTTTTTTTACCTCTTCTGCCATTGTTTTACAGCACTCCTCTCAGAATATGTGTAAGCACGCGTCCGATGCCCTCGGCCATCATCATGAAGCCGATGTCGTTCGGATGAGTCGTATCGACCGAGCAGCTGTCCTCGTAGGCTCCGCGGCAGAGGCCGTCGCCGTCGATGTAGTAGACGTTTTTGTCTCCTCTCGCCCGCGCGGCGCGGAAGCTGTCCTCGATCACCGTCCGGCGCTTTACCGAGTCGTTCTCGTTGAAGATGAAATCCGGCTTTGAGACCATCACATAGGGAAGATCAGGCCTCTTTTCTCTGATCCTTTCGTACATCCTCAGATGCGTTTCGAGCAGATAGTCGGCGTTCGGCGCGTTGTGGTCGTAGTCGGATACGAAGACCGACATATCCATTCCCGCCATATAGTCGACGATTGGCAGCTCGGCCCTGGCGTTGCCCGAGAAGCCGAGATTGATATGGTCGATGTTGAGTTTTCTCGTGATCATCGCCTGGTAGCTGAGGCCGGGTCTCGAGGCGCAGGCGCCCTGTGTGATCGACGATCCGTAGAAGACGACGGGTTTGACCGGAAGATATTCCTCCCCGGGACCCAGGACCGATCCGGCGTCAAGGCCGATCTCCAGCCTGTCGACCGGCGAGTAGAGGGGATAGTGCATCGTGAGTTTTCTGAGCCTTTTCCCGCCGACGAGTCTGTTCGTCAGTTCAAAGCCGTCGGTCGATGAGACGTCGGGCTTGAAGGCGCTGATGAACCTCGAGCCTCCCGCGGTATCCTCGTAGATGTCGAAGGAGGAGGATCCGGTGACCGGCATGTGGCAGAATTTCGTGACGTAGGGCATCTTTACCCTTACGCCGATCCTGGCCGAGTCGGTCGAGAATCTGACTCTGACTCCCGCGGTGTGAAAATTGTTCCGTCTGACCCCGTTGTTCGTTGCCTCGGCGACATCCTCGGGCAGCCTTTTGTAGGGGTTGGCAGACAGGCAGCCGTAGAGCTTGAAGGGGGCTTCGGCAGCGTCGAACCAGACGAGACCATTGCTGTCTGGCTCGCCCGCGACCATGTTGAGGTCGACTTCTTTTGAAAGATCCGCCATTTGTTCAGCCTTTCTTTTTATGATTCAATATTGATTTTTTCATTGAAAAGAGCTTTCTTACTCTTCCGGGGCACGTCCCCTGACCTGGACGCTGACGGCTCCGGCCCTGACGGCGGCTCCGGTCTCGGTATCATACCAGTCGGGACCGCCGCATCCGACCATAGTCCGGATACCGTATCTGAGAAGTGTCGCCGACAGTCTTGAGACCCTGTCGTATACGACCGTCTCGGGCGTCATGAGGCCGGGGACCTGTTCGACCGAGAGGTCGAGCACGAAGAAGATCCCGCGGTCGTAGAGATGCCGGATGAAGTCGGTCTCAGACTTCCCGATGCCGCTGAACCATCCGAAGTCCATCGCGATTCCGAAGGAGCAGCCGGACTCCGCCCCGCCGGTGATCTCCGAGATGAATTCCTCGGCGTCGTAGACCGACGCGCTGTCGAATCCGCACAGGACTATGTCGTCAAATCCCGCATCCGCCAGCTCGCGGAGGAGTTCGGCCTCGTAATCGCGAAGCAGCGGCCTGAGCGAAAAGGAGGCGGAAGGGAAGGAAAGATCGAATATGCCGCAGATCCTCTCGCATTCGGGATCGGCTCTCAGCGCTGCGACGGCAGACACCGGATCGACGGGAAGCCTCGCGTCGTAGCCTCTTGCCTCGGCGACGGGAGAGGTATAGCAGAGGAGCATGCCGGTCCCGACTCTGATCCCGGTCCCGGCTCCGCTTTCATCGGTCAGTGTGTCCCCCGAAGCCGCGGCCTCTTTGGTGTACGAGGTCCTCAGAAGCACCGAGGCGGCGTTGTAGACAGACTTTTTCTGCCCTTCGCCGGAAGTATCCTCAGAGGCCGGACCGGACGTATCCTCGGAGCCCGGCCTGGATGTTTCCCCGGCGGATGAGCCGGCTTCAGCGGTCCCGGAGACCGCGGGGATGTCCGAAAGAAGGACGGGACCGGCGCGGAGATTGAGGGTTACCGGTCCAGATTCGGGGCCGATGAAGCGCGCTGTATCCGGGGCGGACGCGGCACCCTCGGTCTCTGTATCGGTGTTCTCGTCCGAGATCCTGCCGAGGTATCTTCCGAAGACGATCGCGGTTATGAAGAGAGTGAAGGCGCAGATCGCGAAAATGATGAAGAACCTTCCGTACCAGCCCGGCTTCTTTTTGTGCCTGCTTCGGAAGGCCCGCCTTCTGGCGGAGCTGACTCGTTTCATGGAAGCTTATTTGAGTGTCACAAGGTCTGTTTCTTTGCCCAGTTCGTTGAATTCAAATACCAGTGTGCTCTTGTATTCCTCGACCATGCTGTTGAATTCCGAACCGATGATGGCGTTCCCGAAATCCTCGAAATTGTAATTGAGCCAGTCGTCTTCCACGGGAAGTCTCATGATCACAAAGTACCCGGCATTTCCTTTAACTATATCGCTGATGCCGCCGACCTCGAGGGCGAAGGCGGCCTTTTCGTAATCGTCGCCGTAGTCGGAGGAATACCTGGCAAAATAGGTTCCGTGGGTCGTGGTTATCGAGAAGTCGGAGTCGTATTTTCCTTTCAGGAGGATCAGCTCGAGATCTGGCGTGTCGCTCTTCAGCAGCTGTTCCCTAAGCTCCTTCGCCAGTTCGAGCCTGTCCTCCTCAAGGCCCTTTATGTATATGTGGTTGGTCCTGATGAATTTGTCCGAATGCATGTATTCTTCAAGCTCAGAGACGCTCGAGGGGATGACGCCGAGATCTGTCTTGAGTATGTAGGTGAGCTCTGTCGCCATCTCTTCGATGCTGAGATAGAAGCGGAAGAGGCGGTCGGTGAGGCCGTTTTCCTCCAGCGTTTTCAGGTACTGCCTTTTTCCTCCGCATTCCTCGGCGGTCTGGTTGACCTCCTCTGCGACGGCATCGGCTATCGCCTTCTCCGAAAGCATGGCGTCCGCCCCGCCCAGGTAGTAGTCGTCCGCCAGCTTGAGCACCGCGTAGTAGCTCGACGCAAGGCCCCGGGTCACCATCTCTTCGAGTTCGGCCCTGTGCTCTTCCGCCTTTGCAGGATCGTCCCAGATATCCTCGCCGTATTTTGCCGACAGCTCCTCGCGGCAGTTCACCGCGACATACCTGAGCTCGTCAAAGTATACTTCCCGCCCCGAGACGTTACCTACCGGCCTCAGATCCTCCTTCGGTGGAGTCTGGGGCTTTATGTTGGTCGAGCAAGACGTGAGGAGCAAAGCCGCAGCGGCAAATACCGACAGCAGGAAGGCCGTCAGCCTTCGGGCTGACTGCGCGATCCCTCTTTGGGGGTTGTGTCCTTTGCCGCGGAGATTCTTATTATTCTGACAGATCATTTCGGTATGTCCTTTCGTCCGGCGCCGCGCCGGAGTGAGTGATGGGCCTGGCGCAGTCCGGTTGCCCGCACTGCTTCATTTTTTTATTTTATCACAAGTTTATGACTTATATATGAATAGTGATTTTTTTTATTGTAAAAGGGCGATTTTTCTTTGCTTTTGTGCTCTTTTATGGTATACTATTAAGCGGAATAAAAGATGTCGCGGGGCTTTTGCCGCGGCGGAATGCCGTCGGCGGGATCCCGCGGCCGCGGAGAACACTCAGTGAAAAGGGAGAGACAATGGAGAGTCAGGAACAGAAATTCAGCATTTCACTCGAATCGATAATCAACGAGTTTCACTTCGAAACGATCTCGCTGCCCGAGGACGCCAACAAGATCGCGGTGTCCACAAAGGAGATAGACCGCCCCGGGCTGGCGCTGACGGGGTTCTTTGAGATATTCGATTCCGACAGGATCCAGCTGATCGGGAACGCAGAGCACAAGTATCTCGGAGGGCTGAGCGGAGAGGAACGCCACCGCCATATAATGAATTTCGTCGAGAAGAGGCCGGTGGCGGTCATCATGACCGCGGGACACAAGGCGAGCCCCGACTTCGTCGAGGCCTGCAGGGCATACGGGGTACCGCTGCTCGCCTCGAACGAGCCCACCACCGATCTGATGGCCGAGATGTTCGCCTTCCTGGCGGTGTCGCTTGCCCCGAGGGTGACGATACACGCCGTGCTGGTCGAGGTATACGGCGAAGGGGTGCTGCTGATCGGAGACAGCGGGATAGGAAAGAGCGAGACCGCGATCGAGCTGGTAAAACGCGGACACCGCCTTGTGGCAGACGACGCCGTTGAGATTAAGAAGGTCTCGGCGAAATCGCTCGTCGGGAGCGCACCCGAGCTGCTTGAGCACTATGTCGAGCTTCGCGGCATAGGTGTCGTTGACGTAAGCAGGATCTTCGGAATGGGTGCCGTCAAGGCGACCGAGAAGATCGAGCTCGTCATCAAGCTCGAAAACTGGATCGACGGCAAGATGTACGACAGGCTCGGCATCGAGGAGGAGAAGGAGGACATCCTCGGGATAACCCTCCCCGCGATCACCGTCCCGGTGAAGCCGGGCAGGAACCTTGCGGTTATTATCGAGATCGCCGCGATGAACCACAGGCAGAAGAAGATGGGATACAACGCCGCGGAGGAATTCACGAAGCGGATAATCGAGCACAACATGGAGGCGGCAGAATAATGCTGGTCCTTTATTCGGGGCCTCGCTTCGAGCTCGCCGCCGACGGCGTCAGGCAGGTGACCGACGGGGATATCGCGAGAGTGTCGCGCTGTCTGTCGCCGGGATACGCAAAGTCGCTCGTCCGGAAAAACAGAAGATCGACCGACGAATCGGTGTCGGCGGCTCTCCTCCTTCTTGACATGCTGTCGGTGCGGGGCAGGGAGCCCTCTGAAGTGATCAGGGGAGAGCAGGGAAAGCCCTTTTTCCGGTCGTCAGGCCTTTCGTTTTCGCTGTCACACGACGGCGGAGCGGTGATCTGCGCCCTGAGCGACGCTCAGGTCGGCGCCGATCTCATGGCGCTTCCGGTGAGATTCGGCGCTGACAGACAGCTTGCTGTCGCGAGAAGGTTCTTCACGCCTGAGGAGGCCGCGGAGCTCGAAAGAGCTTCGGGAACTCCCGGATCCGAACAGCTTTTCGCGGAGTTCTGGACAGAGAGGGAGGCGGTCTCCAAGAGAGCGGGAGGTGCGCTCGGGGACTGGCTCGGAAAGCCTCTCCCGAAGGACGCGGAGTTTTACCGCTTTGTTTTCAGGCTCGCGGGAAACAGCTATCTGTCCTCTGTCTGTCTCTGATCCGGACAGTAAAACGCCCTCGGCTCTTCCGGAAGAAACATACGATCTGGCCGCCTTTCTTCCCGGGACCGATATCTGTTGACATTTTTCAAAAAATATGATATTATATTATACTGATTAACAAGATGCCGGGACCGCCCGAACGCGGGTGCCCCGGCCTGATCCCTGCGAGGTATCGTCCGCGATGTCACGGAAAGCAAAGAACAGACGTCCGGGTGGGAGATCTTCTCTCATTCTCAAAATACTGGCCGTTTTCGCCGTCACTCTCCTGCTTGTGTGCACGGCTGCTTTTTCCGCGCTCGCGATCTTTGCCCTTCGCAGCCGCGGTGCGGTCTCCGACAGATTCAGGGCGACCGCCGCCGAACGCTTCGGCTCCGCCGCGCGAATATTTTATTCGCGGTCGGAGATCGATGACGCCCTGTCATATCTTCCTCCGCGCGAAGCGGAGGAGATCGCACCTTCCTACCCGTCGGCCGCGGTGTCGGTCACGCCGGGTCCCATCTCGGGAGACGGCTGGAAGGGGATTGCCGTTGTTCTTTCAAAAGCCGAGACCAGGCCTATTCTGACTCCGAATTCGGAGGGAAGCAGCGGGAGCCCGGCGTCGGTCGGACTTGACGGCTATTCGGACATCATTTTCGAGGATGGCTGCGTCAGATACGCAGGCGAGGGCGGAGAGGCTCTTTACTGCGTTGTGGCATGCGATCCCTCCGGAGATCTGCACATAGGCGGGAAAACCGTCGTCGAGATAGCCAATTCGGGATACGAATGGGCGGTCTCCGCCTCGAGGGTCCTGATCTCGGGCGGGATACCGCAGACCGGGCTCGGCGGGGGATACGCACCCAGGGCGGCTGTCGGACAGACCGCCGAAGGTGACTATGTCCTCTTCTGCGCGGCTTCCGACGGGTTTTACCCCTGCGGGATAACCTACGATGAACTCGCTTCGGTGATGTTCTCTCTCGGCTGCGTGAACGCCGCCGCTCTCGAACCGCGCCAGTCGATGAAGACTGACGGTCAGACCGCCGTCAGTCTGCCGGGGACGGCGGGCAGGAGCCTGGTGTTCGCGGGAAAGGAGGCCGGAGTTGACTGATCCCGGAAAAGAATCCCGGCCTGTTCTGCCGAAAGATCACGGCGGATCCGGAAATCGGCTCAGAGAATTCAGTATCCGCGAGGCGGAGTTCGCAGGCAGATTCACCGCCCGCGAGACCGCCGCGGACGCCGACGGAAAGGCAAAAACCCTCTATTCCGACATCCGCCGCCGGCGCAGATCGCCGAAAAAGCAGAGATTCCTTAAGGGAATGCTGATCTACGCGGCCGCCTTTCTTCTCGTGACCGCGGCATGCGGAGTCATATGGAGCAGGGTGGTCGAAAGGATCGGAGATGCCGACCCCGGCAACTGCGCGGGGGATCTGCTCTACAACACCGATCAGTCGGGATGGAGAAGATATCTTTCCGCCTACTACCCGGGCAACTGCAGGGAGTACGAGGAAGGGGAAAGAGTGGCGAAGGAGGTCCTGTCGGGGCTCCTGACTGTGGGAAAGGTGAGCTGGCTTGAAAATCCCGCTCTCGCCTATTCCGGGGAAACCGGGGACTGCGGCATTCCCGCGGGTGCTCAGGTCGCAGAGGCTCTTCCCTCGAGCGTAAGACTCAGGGGATACGACGTCTTTTCCGACGGAAAGCTCTTCGCGACTCTTGTGATATACAGTTCGGGCGAGGGATTCCTTCCTTTTCTGAACGGCTGGAACATCTGGAATATATTTTTCAGCACCGATTATATATTCGGAGAATCCGGAACTCCCGGATTTCCCGAAACAAAGGTGTATCTTCCCGCCGGCGCCGAGCTGGTACTTAACGGGGTCGCTTCTCCCGAAGCCGACCGTACCGATCACGGGGCGGTCTATTTCGACCTGCAGCCCGGAGAGACCGAATCGCCGGCATACGACATGCTGACCTTCGACCGTCTCTTCTTTGCTCCCGAACTTTCAGCGTCGCTGGCGGGCGAGAGTCTCGAGCTGGTCAGGGACGACGAGGCGCGTATCTACCGCTTCAGATATCCCGGATCGAGCACGCATCAGGTCACCGTGACCGTCCCCGCCGGGGTGACGGTAATGATCGGAGACGCCGAAGTCACAGAGGAATGGGCCGAGAAGAGCAGCGTCGAGGGAGAGCTCGGAGAGCTTGACGACGGAGGCACCGGAACACGTCCGATTCTCACCGTATGGAAGATATCCGGACTCTTCGGTAAGGAATCGGTATCCGCCGAGATCGGCGGAAAACAGCTTGAGCTTCAGTCATCCGAAGGCGGAAACTATATTTTCAAAACTCCTCCGGAGTGCAAGTATACCCTTACCGTCACCGCCCCCGCGGGAAGCGTCGTAAAGGTCAACGGCAGACCGGCGGGAGAGGTCTCGCCTGTCAAGGCAGATCCCGCCGAGATCGGCAGCGGCGGAACGGTGCTCGGACTGTATGACGTCTATGAGCTCGGATCGATACCGCAGGCCCTTCCCGAGATCGACAGATATGTCCTCACGGGATACCTTGCGGTGCCCGAGGTGTCGGCGGAGCTCAACGGAGTCAGGCTCGAAGCCGCGGACTTCAGAGTGACTGGATACGATATCAGGGTCGAGTTCGATTTCCTGCCCGAGCCCGAATCGGCATACGACCCCGCAAGGCTGGCCGTCGCGCGCGCTTTCGCGTCCGACTATATCAGGTATATCTGCGGCGGAGGCGCCTGGGAGGATCCGGGGAACACCGAGATCTTCAACGCCAACTACGAGTCGATCCTCTCGGGAATGATCGAAGGCACCGCCGGATATGTCGGAGTCATGGAATCATACCGCGACGTCTTCATGATGAAGCACTGGGACAGCTACACCGCGGGCGAATTCAGCTTCGGCGATTATATCCGCTATACCGACAGCTGCGTCAGCTGCCGCGTCGGGACAGATCTTGTTACAGTAAGAGAGACTGCGGGAGCTTCGGGCGAACCGGCGACAGAGACAGAGCGGTCGACGGTCGTCATGAACATCCTTCAGGTGCTCTACCGCGGCGAGTGGCGGGTCTGGGGATTCACCTTCGAGCAGATCCCCGCTCAGTCCTGACGCCCCGCGCAATCCGGTCCGCAGATTCTGCGGATGGGAAAAAGTCCGGTTCTTTTTACCTCCCGGACTCTGCCCCGGTTCGGGCGCCGTCCCGCCGGGAGAAAACAGAATTATAAACAAAATTTAAATAAACCGAAAGGGGAAAAACAATGGGTCTTATTCAGGCTATCAAAGGCGCTGTGGGAGGAGTTCTCGCAGATCAGTGGAAGGAATACTTTTACTGCGATTCTCTCGCCAAGGACATTCTCGTGACCAAGGGACAGAAGAGAACCTCCGCGCGCTCCTCGAACACAAAGGGAGAGGACAACATCATCTCCAACGGATCGGTCATCGCCGTCAACGAAGGCCAGTGCATGATCATCGTCGAGCAGGGCAAGGTCGTTGAGGTCTGCGCCGAGCCGGGCGAATTCGTCTACGACACCTCGACCGAACCCAGCATCTTTGCCGGCAAGCTCGGACAGAGCCTTATCGCGACATTCAAGGCGATAGGCAGAAGGTTCACCTTCGGCGGAGACACCGGCAAGGATCAGAGAGTCTACTACTTCAACATCAAGGAGATCCCCGACAACAAGTTCGGGACCGCGAACCCGGTCCCCTTCAAGGTCGTCATCAACGAAGAGCTGGGATTCAAGCTCTCGGTCGACCTCAGATTCAACGGGACCTACTCCTACACGATCACCGACCCGATCCTCTTCTACACCCACGTCTGCGGCAACGTGACACAGTCCTACAACCGTTCCGAGATCGACGGACAGCTCAAGAGTGAGCTCATCATGCATCTGCAGCCCGCCCTCGCCGTTCTTTCGGCCAACGGCGTGTCCTACGACCAGATCCCGGCTCACAACGAGGACGTCAGAGACGCTCTGAACAAGGAGCTCGAATCCGACTGGGGCAGAAGAGGCATAAAGGTCTTCTCGATGAACTTCGGCGTTCCCTCGATCCCCGAGGAGCAGAGAAAGAAGATCACCGAATGGGAAGAGACCTCGATGACTCTCAATCCGACGATCGGAGCCGCGAGGATGGTCGGCGGACAGATCAGCGCCATGAACAAGGCCGCCGAGAACGAAGGCGGAGCCATGACCGGCTTCATGGGCTACAATATGGCCATGGGCGCCGGAGGAGCGAACGCAGCCTCGCTCTACGCCATGGGCACTCCGGTCGAGAAGGCCTCCGCGCCCGCGGCTTCCGCCGCAGGAGGATGGACCTGCCCGAAATGCGGAAAACAGGTGAGCGGCAACTTCTGCCCCGACTGCGGCACGAAGAAGCCGGTCGCTCCCGCCGCCGATACCTGGACCTGCCCCAAGTGCGGCAAGCAGGTGAGCGGCAACTTCTGCCCCGAGTGCGGCGAGAAGAAGCCCGAGGCGAAGCCCGAAGGATGGACCTGCCCGAAGTGCGGAGCCGTCAACAAGGGCAAATTCTGCACCCAGTGCGGTGAGAAGAAGCCTGCCGACGCTCCTCTCTACAAGTGCGACAAGTGCGGATGGGAGCCCGAGGATCCGAAGAACCCGCCTAAGTTCTGCCCGCAGTGCGGCGACAGGTTCGACGAAAAAGACATCAAATGACAAAAAGGAGAAGATAGCATGTCTTTCCTCAGCAAAAACAAACAGGCCGAAGAGACAAAGGCCCGGACCGCCGCGGATTTTGCCGCGATCGAAAAAGAGACCTTCGTTTTCGAGGAATTCCCCACGACTCTCGAGGCTCTGAAGGCGAGACCCGAAGCCGCTCTCACCGATCCCTTCGCCGCCGCCGCCCTGACGGTCGCAGCCCTCTGCGTATACGCAGAGGACAGGGATACCGGCATAGAGATGCTCAACTTCCTCAAGGGGCCGACGAAGCTCTCGGTCTTCGATCAGCAGTTTCTGAAGGACCGGTTTGCCGACAAGGATTATGTTCCGGCGTCATATTTTGACGGAACTTCTCCCGACAACGACTACACTCCCTCCGAGCCCTATTCGATCACGGTCTGCTCATCGAAGTACAGCCTGGCCGCAGACGGCTACATCACTCTCTTTGTGAAGTCTTCGGGTGCTGATACCCAGCGTCAGATCGTGCTTCGCAACAAACCCTCCTCCGGACAGTGGTTCGTATGGAATTACAGCGGCATCCTGAGCGACATCAGAACGCCGGTCAAGGATAATCCCTGGGCCTGAGTCCGGGAGTATCTGACCGTATCTTCAGGGACGCCTTCCGGCGCCCCTGAAGATACATGTCTTTTTATGCGGGAAATGAATTATACAATCGGAATCGATTTCGGAACTCTTTCGGGACGCGCTGTCCTGGTGTCGGTAGAGGACGGATCCGAGATCGCGTCGGCGGTCTGCGACTACCCTCACGGGGTGATTGACAGGATACTTCCGTCAAGCGGAGAGGAGCTGCCCCCGGCGTGGGCGCTTCAGGATCCCGCGGATTATCTCCTCGTCCTCGGCAGAGTGATCAGGGAGGTCAGGGAAAAAGCCGGAGTCCGGGCGGAGGACGTCATCGGACTGTCGGTGGATTTTACCTGCTGTACCGTTATGCCGATATACTCTGACGGCACCCCTCTCTGTTTTACCGAAAAATGGAAAAATGAAAAAAACGCCTGGTGCAAGCTCTGGAAGCATCACGCCGCTCAGGGCTACGCGGACAGGCTCAATGACATATACCTTGAGAGCGGTCTTGACTGGCTCTCCCATCTCGGAGGGAAGGCCTCCGGCGAATGGATGCTTCCCAAGATCTGGGAGACGCTCGACACTGCCCGGGGAGTATTCAGGGACTGCGATCTCTTCATCGAGGCCGGCGACTGGATCGTTATGCAGCTGACGGGGAAGCTTACCAGGAACTATATGATGGCTTCCTTCAAGTCCTTCTACCGGCCGGAACAGGGATATCCCTCCGACAGCTTTCTTGAGAAGTGCGACCCCGAACTCAGAGGACTCTATTCCGGAAAGCTCAGCGGCAGGGCGCTGCCCTGCGGCTCGCTTGCAGGAAGGGTGACCCCGGAGGCGGCGGAGCGGTTCGGCCTCGCTCCCGGGACCGCGGTCTCCCCGGCTATTCCCGACGCGCATGTCGGCGCCTTCTCGCTCGGCATATCCGAGCCCGGCGACATGTTCGGGATCATGGGCACGTCAAACTGTTATTTCCTGCTTTCAGACGAAAGAAAGACGGTCCCCGGGATCTGCGGGTGCGTGGAGAACGGGCTGATACCCGGATTTTTCGGCTACGAGGCCGGGCTCTGCTGCGTCGGAGATCATTTTTCCTGGGCGGCGAACTGCCTGACCCCGCCCGAATACGCCGCCGAAGCCGGGGAAAAGGGCCTGTCTCCTTTGAAGCTTCTCATCTCGAAGGCGGCAGAAAAACGTCCCGGCGAGACCGGACTTGTCGCGCTCGACTGGTGGAACGGCAACCGGAACATACTCGGCAACGGGCTGCTCTCGGGGATGATCGTCGGAATGACGCTCAGGACGGCTCCCGAGGATATAATGCGCGCCCTTATCGAGGCCACCGCTTTCGGGACCAGAGTGATCTTTGACAATTTCCGCGAGCACGGACTTGAGATCGGAAGATTCACCGCCGCGGGCGGAATAGCCCGCAAGGATCCCTTCACCGTCCAGCTTTACGCCGACGTGCTGAAGCTGCCGATCGCCGTCACATCGACCTCTCAGGCCCCCGCGCTCGGATGCGCGATACAGGCCGCCGCCTCGGCGGGAGCCGGAGCTGGCGGATATTCCTCGATCGCAAAAGCGATAGAGAGGATGCACGCGAAACCCGACAAAGTCTATTATCCCGACGAAGAAGCCTCGAAGGTCTACGATCTTCTCTATGAGGAATACAAAAAACTGCACGACCTGTTCGGAAGAGGCGGCAGCGACGTGATGTTCAGACTCAGATCGATCGCCGCCGGGGAGGTCTGAATTTGGTCAGGATCGATTCTGTCGAAAAGGGCTCAAAGGCGGCAAGGCGATTCATAAAGCCGGGGGACATCCTGGTCTCGGTGAACGGCTTTGAGATCGACGACGTCCTCGACTACCGCTTCAGGATGGTCGCCGAAAGGATCGTCCTGGTCACCGAGCGTGGCGGAAAGAGAAGAAGGATAAGAATAAGGAAGCCCGAGGAGGAGACTGACATAGGTCTCGGCTTCGAGTCTCCTCTCATGGACGGCAAGCACAGCTGCCGGAACAGGTGCATTTTCTGCTTCATCGATCAGAACCCCGGGGGGATGCGCGAATCGGTCTATTTCAAGGACGACGATTCCCGGCTTTCCTTCCTTCACGGCAACTATATAACCATGACGAATCTGTCGGAGCATGAGATCGACAGGATAATTGAGATGCACATCTCCCCGGTCAACGTCTCGGTGCACACCACCAACCCCGAACTGAGATGCCGGATGATGAACAACCGGTTTGCCGGCGAGACTCTCGCATATTTGCGCAGATTCGCCGACGCCGGCATCAGGATCTGCGCGCAGATCGTCCTCTGCCGGGGGATAAACGATGGTGCCGAGCTCGACAGGACGATGAGCGATCTGACCTCCTACCTTCCGGCTCTCGACAGCGTCTCGATAGTTCCCGCCGGTCTTACGAAGCACAGGGACGGACTCTATCCGCTCTCGCCCTACTCGAAGGAGGAGGCGGCCTCGATAATCGCCCAGGTGAACGCTTTCGGAGACTCATGCCTTGAGAAATACGGGAGCAGGGTCTTTTACGCCGCCGACGAGCTCTACGTCAAGGCGGGGATCCCGCTTCCCGACGAGGATTTTTACGGGGATTTCTCCCAGCTCGAGGACGGGATCGGGATGCTGACCCTCTTCAGGGCGGAGGCTCTCCGCGAGATAGAGCGGCTCCGGGAGGATCCTGCCGGAGAAATTATCGGTGCGAGAAGGGTAACGTCGGTGACCGGATACGCCGCATACGACGAGCTCTGCTCGGTCAGCCGTGAGGTCGAGAAGGCCTTTCCGGGCGTCTCGGTATGCAATATCCGGATAAGGAACGATTTTTTCGGAGAAAGCGTGACCGTCGCCGGCCTTCTCACCGGCGGGGATATCGCCGCCCAGCTTAAAAAGGCAATGGAGGAGGGGACCGACCTCGGTGAGGCGGTCGTTTTCCCGCGCTGCGCGCTGAGGGCTGACGGAGATCTCTTCCTCGACGATATGACACCCGAAGAGCTTTCCGCAAAGATCGGCCTGCCCGCCATTCCTTCGGGACCGGGGGGAGCCGAATATGTCGATTCGCTGCTCGGTATCGGGAACTGACCCGATGTCAAACGCTGCGTTCAGCTTCTTTTTTCTCCGCTTCAGGCGGTCCCAGGGTCAACAGTCCCCGAGCTCTTCCTCAGCCGGAAAGGCCGGCGGACACGGAATTAAACCTATACCGGAAGACAAACAATGAAAAAAACAGCCTTCGCGGCAGCAGCTGCCGCCGCAATGATACTTCTGGCCTCCTGCGCCGGACCCGGATCGGGAAAGGAATTCCATACCCTTTTCACCGGTGAGGGAACACGCGCACCCGAGACGGTGATCGTCACCCTCCCTCCCGAGACGGTGATCGTCACCGTTCCGGTGCCCGCGGGGACGGCGACGCCGCCCGAAGACACAGCGACTCCCGTGACCTCCGAAAGAGTTACTTCTGCCCCTGAAAATACATCCGGGACTCCCGGTACTTCACCGTCCGGCGCCGCGTTCGAGATCGCCGATTCGACGCTCAGCCTCGGCGGAAGTTCTTCCGCCGCCCTGAAATATCCCGTCTTCTCGGAGCTTCCCTCCGAGACGGTCCGGAAAAAGCTGAACGAACAGCTTGCCGAGATGGCGAAATTCGATTTTCAGTACAACGAACGCTGCAAGGATTACCAGGACAGGATAGCAGAGGGTCAAAAGGTGGTCTACAGGACGCTCTCCTGCGACGTAACCTTCATGAACGACGCCTTTATATCGGTAAGGTGGTCGGCGGAATACACCGCGGGTAACTCAGATCCCCTGCCGCTCGTCTTCGCGCACTATATGAATCTCTCGACCGGGAAGGAGATCAAGCCGAAGGATCTCTTCTCAGATATCGGATCGGTCCTCGATCTGCTCGCCGCCGGAAAAATGAAGCTCGTGGAATCGACGAAGAACTTCGCGTCGGAGCTCGATCTCGAACTGGCGGTAAAGCAGTTCAGGGCGGGAATATCCTACAATACCTATCCCGTGACCTATATGACGGGAGAGGGACTTGTCCTCATTGTTTCCCTCGACAATCCTGCCGGAGACTTTGGCGAATACTTCGCGGATTTCGGAAGCGTCGGAAAATATCTCAAGGTCACTCCCTGACAGGCAATAACACAAGGAAAGCGATAAAAACATGTCAAAACCGATCGCCGCGATAGTCGGCAGGCCCAACGTGGGCAAAAGCACTCTCTTCAACAGGCTAATAGGCGAACGGCGCGCGATCGTCGAGGATACCCCCGGTGTGACCAGGGACAGGATCTACGGGGATACCGACTGGAACGGCCGTTCCTTCACGCTCATAGACACCGGAGGCATCGAGCCCGACAGCGAGGATATAATCCTCTCGCAGATGAGGGCCCAGGCTCAGATCGCCATCGACTCCGCCGACGTCATAGTCTTCATGACCGATTCGAGATCGGGACTCGTCGCCGACGACACCGAGGTCGCGAAGCTGCTGCGCAAGAGCGGCAAGCCCGTCATCCCGGTCGTGAACAAATGCGACAGCGCCGGCGCGCCTCCCGATACCTTCTATGAGTTCTACGAGCTGGGCTTCGACATCGATCCGATCGCCGTTTCGTCGGTACACGGGACAGGCACCGGCGATCTCCTCGACAGGATCGTCGAGCTGCTGCCCGAAAGGAGCGGATCCGACGACGATGAAGAGGCGATAAAGGTCGCCGTCATAGGCAAGCCGAACGCCGGCAAATCATCCCTCATCAACCGCATCTCGGGTAAGAAGCGTCTCATCGTCTCGGATATACCGGGGACCACCCGAGACGCGATCGACACCGAGATCCGGACCGGAGATAAGAAATACATATTCATCGACACCGCCGGCATAAGGCGCTCTTCGAAGATAAAGGACAGCGTCGAGTACTACTCGGTGCTGAGAGCGAAGACCGCCGCCGAGAGAGCGGACGTCTGCATCCTTATGATCGACGCTGCGGAAGGTGTCACCGAGCAGGACGAAAAGATCGCCGGCATCGCCCACGAGGCGGGCAAGGCGATCATAATCGCGGTCAACAAGTGGGACAGCATACCCGACAAGGACAACCGCACCGTCAAGGACTACGACAACCGGATCAGGACTGCGCTCTCCTATATGACATACGCGCCGATCATGTATATCTCTGCTCTGACCGGCCAGCGGGTCACCGAGCTTTTCGGGCAGATCGACCTCGTCTTCAGCCAGTCGATGCTCCGCGTCTCGACCGGCATGCTCAACGACGTCCTCGCCGACGCGACGACGAGAGTCCAGCCCCCGACCGACAAGGGAAAGAGGCTGAAGATATACTATATGACGCAGGCGTCGGTGGCTCCCCCGACGTTCGTGATCTTCTGCAACAACGCGGAGCTCTTCCACTTTTCATATCAGAGGTATATCGAGAACTGCCTCCGCAACACCTTCGGCTTCAACGGGACGCCGATCAAGATCGTCATCAGGGAGCGCGGAGAATCTGCCGACGTCTGACAGCGGTCAGGCTTCCGGTTTTTCCCCGCCGGCTCTCCTGACACCGGGTGAAACAAACACAGGTCATTTTTCAAAAAGATGTTTATAGACAGAATCAAGATCTACGTAAAGGCGGGAGACGGCGGAAACGGCGCAGTCGCCTTTCACAGGGAAAAGTATATATCCCACGGCGGCCCCGACGGCGGGGACGGCGGACGGGGAGGAAACGTCGTTATGCGCGTCGATCCCGGCAGCAACAGCCTGCTCGCTTTCAGATACCGGCGCAAATTCATCGCCGGCAACGGTCTCGACGGCTCCGGAAAGAAGTTTCACGGCGCCTCCGCCGAGGATCTCGTCATCCCCGTCCCGCCCGGGACGGTGATAAAGGAGGCGGCCACCGGACTTGTCATCCACGACATGTCGGAGAACGGCGGCGCCGATTTCACCGTCTGCCGAGGGGGGCGCGGAGGCTGGGGCAACCGCCATTTTGCCACGTCGACAAGACAGCTTCCGATGTTCGCGAAGAGCGGAGGCAGGGGAGAGGAGAAGGAACTGCTCCTCGAGCTGAAGATGATCGCCGACGTCGGCATCATCGGCTTCCCGAGCGTCGGGAAATCCTCGCTCCTCGCCGCGATCTCATCCGCCAGGCCGAAGATCGCCGACTATCACTTCACCACACTCTCTCCGAATCTCGGAGTCGTTTCTCTCCCGTCGGACGACGGATCGTCGCGCGGTTTCGTCGCCGCCGACATCCCGGGACTGATCGAGGGAGCATCGGACGGCGCCGGCCTCGGACAGGAGTTCCTCCGGCACATCGACCGCTGCCGCCTTCTCCTCCATGTCGTCGACATAGCCTCGACCGAGGGAAGGGATCCGGCTGATGACATGAAGATCATCGACTCAGAGCTCCGGAAGTACTCTCCCGAGCTTGCCTCCCGTCCGCAGATCGCCGTCGCGAACAAGATCGACTCGGCTGACCTCGGCTCGGAATCCGCCATCAGATTCGCCGAATACGCGAAATCTCTCGGCAGGGAGGTGTTTTATATTTCGGCCTACACCGGCGAAGGGGTGGAGGAGCTTGTCGCGGCGGTCGCCGAAAGGCTCGCGGAGCTGCCTCCGCCGAAGATCTACGAGGCTGAGGTGCAGCCTGATGACGGCATCCCGGGAGAGCGCGAAAGGCATACCGAATACCGCAAAGAGGGGCATACCTTCTATGTCGAAGGCGAATGGCTTGTCAATCTCTGCGGTCAGGTCAATTTCAGCGATTACGAATCACTCAATTTCTTCAGGAAGGTCCTGAAGAAGAGCGGAGTTATCGACGAGCTTCTGAATATGGGAATGACCGAAGGCGACACGGTGTCGGTCTACGGATTCGAATTCGACTGGGTGGAATAAGATTTAAGGATTAAGAATTAAGAATATGGATATTATCAACGACAGCGACCGGATCTCGCGCGAAATGCCAGAGGAAAATCCGGACCGCTCTCTCGATCCGGCGTCCGGGGAGGCTCTCGCCGCCTGGGAGAAAGAAGAGGAAGATGCGCCGGCTGAGAAAACCGCCGACGGTGAGAGAACAGTGGATGACAGCACTGAGGAAGATGAGCCTGAGATCCGCATAAGGCTGCCGAAGATCTGCTTCGTCCTTTTCGGCGCCGCCGGAGTCGCGCTGATCTTTTATCTGATCTCGCTGGCAAGTCCCGCCTTCGCCGACTGGTTCTGCAGATATCCCGCCGGAGGAGTCAGGGCTGCGCTTGCCTTTCTGACCTCCGCGATTCCATTTTCGCTTGCGGAATTCCTCATTATACTGCTTCCGGTCATATTCGTATACGTCGTCGCCTTCGGCATAAGAAAGTATGTCGGAAGCTGGCGCAACGCCGGAGTCTTCGCGCTGACCGTCCTGTCGGTCGCCTCGCTTCTGTTTACTCTCTTCGTCTTTACTCTCGGGACGGGCTACCGCGGGACCACGCTGGACACGAAGCTTGATATCGAGAGAAAAAAGGTCTCGGCGGACGAGCTGAAACAGACCGCGCAGATCCTTGTAGACCGGCTGAACGCCGAGCGGGAGGAGACGGGTTATCTCGGGGACGGGTTCTCAGTGATGCCCTGCAGCTACGAGGAACTGAACCGACGGCTCAACGATGCCTACCGCTCCGCCGCGGGAGAATACGGATTTATCCAGAGCTTCAGATCGAGGGTCAAGCCCGTCATGCTCAGCGAGCCCTGGACATATACCCACATCACCGGAGTATACACATATTTCACAGGCGAGAGCAATCTCAACGTCAACATGCCGGCATATACCATCCCCTTTACCGAAGCCCACGAAATGGCGCACCAGAGAGGGATTGCCAGGGAGGACGAGGCGAATTTTGTCGCCTTCCTGGTATGCATAAACTCAGACGATCCATATATCAGATACAGCGGATATCTGAACATGTTCGAGTATGTCGCGTCGCCGCTCTATTCGGCCGACGCCGACGCTTACCGCGCGCTCTGGAGCAGTCTCGATCCAGACATCAGGGGGGAGATGACGGCATACAACAAATTCTTCGAGAAATACAGGAAGAACGTCGCGGCGACCGTCAGCAGCGCGATCAACGACACATATCTCAAGTCGCAGGGGACGGTCGGCGAGAAGAGCTACGGGCTCGTCGTCGATCTTGCCGTAGCTTACTACAGAGACTCCTTCGGCGGACAGAACTGATTGCTTCAGTGAATAAACGCGGGGGTGTTAAGGAACCCGGAAAACGGGTTTCTTAACACCCCTGTTATTTTTTTGGGGGGGTTACCACTCCGCTACCGTGCCGTCGTGGTTTCTCCATACTGGATTTTTCCAGCCGTGCTCGCGTGTCTTTTCGATCAGAAGCTTTTCGTTGACTTCGATTCCGAGGCCGGGGGCAGACGGGATCTTCACCTTCCCGTCCTTGTATTCGAAGACGCCGGGATTCTTTATATAGTCGAGCAGGTCGCTTCCCCGGTTGTAGTGTATCCCGAGGCTCTGCTCCTGGATGAAGGCGTTCGGAGTGCAGGCGTCAAGCTGCAGGCAGGCAGCCAGCGCCACCGGCCCGAGAGGGCAGTGAGGGGCGACGGCCATGTCGTATGCTTCGGCCATTGCGGCGATCTTTCTGACCTCAAGGATCCCCCCCGCGTGCGAGAGATCGGGCTGGATTATGTCGAGGACGCCCTGTTCGAAGATCTTTTTGAAGTCCCATCGGGTGAAGAGCCGCTCGCCCGCGGCGATCGGAGCCGACGTGTATTTCGCTATTTCCCGGAACGACTCGTAATTCTCCGAAAGGACCGGCTCCTCGATGAAGAGCAGACGGAACCGGTCAAGCTCCCGGGCGAGTATCTTTGCCATGCTCTTGTGGACCCTGCCGTGGAAATCAAGGGCGATCCCGAAATGCTCTCCGCAGCTTTCCCTGACGGCGGCGACACGCTCCAGGACGCCGTCGACCTTCTCGTATGAGTCGATGTAGTGCATCTCGGCGGTGGCGTTCATCTTGATAGCCTTGAAGCCGAGGTCCTTCTGCTCCTTTGCCGTCTTCCCGACGTCGTCGGGGCGGTCTCCGCCGATCCAGCCGTAGACGTCGATATCGCTCCGGCATTTTCCTCCCAGGAACTCGTAGACAGGCATGCCGTAGAATTTTCCCTTGATGTCCCAGAGCGCCTGCTCGATGCCCGATATCGCGCTCGATATGATCGCTCCGCCGCGGTAGAAGGCTCCGCGGTAGAGGACCTGAAAGATGTCCTCGATCTCACGCGGGTCTCTTCCGATGACGTAGGGCATCATCTCGCGGACGCAGGCTTCGACCGTCGAGGCCTTCCCCTCGATCACAGGCTCGCCCCAGCCGCATATCCCCTCGTCGGTCTCAAGCTTCAGAAAGAGCCATCTGGGCTCGACCTGATATGTTTTGAATTCTGTTATTTTCATAAGCGTTCTCCTTTTTGATCCGCTGCCGGGATTACCGGCAAAGGAAGCTGTGCCGACAAGCAATCACTCGCCGCGCGACTGCGTCGTTTTTGCAGGTTTGTCAGCAAAAAGCATGGTTTGGAACGGTAAAAAACGAAGATTCTCGAGGATCTGCGGTATCCCGGCCTCAGATTCAGAGGGGGTGTTAAAAAAGTCCGGCTCTTTTAACACCCCCTCTGGTTTATTCTTTTCCGAAGAGGGAGTCTATCTCTCTGAGGGTGTCCTCCGCAAGCATATACCCGCCTTCGTGACCGACCTGACCGCTGGAAACATAGCCCGAGTAGTGACCGCCCTTCTCGGCTTTTTCGGTCGGAAGATACCCGATCGCTCCGCAGCAGAGCTGCACGAGGAAGGTCTGCCTCGCCGCGCTGCGTGCCCGTATGATGTTGGCGTAGTCGAGGAAGAGCTCAAAGGGATCGGTGGCGAAGGCGACGTCGCCGAGGCGCATCACGTGGACCTCTGTCGGGACGGTCGACACCGTCTTCTGGTAGTCGTACCGCTCGGCGATCCCGGCGTGGACGTGCATCGCGGCGCTGTCGTGGAAGTCGAGCAGCTTTCCTTTATGCGACGCCGCGAACTCTGCGAGCGCCAGTCTCGCATTCTTGTTCTCCTCCTCGGTCACCCGGCGGAGCGGAAGCTGCAGCATGAGGCGCTTATGGATGAACTCCGCCTCTGATACCGGCTCTTTATTCTCAACGTCCTCCTCGTAGACCGCAATGACCTCCGACGCGATCCTTCTTCCGATCGTCCAGGTACCTTTGATGTCGAACATCGACGGATCGGCGTCGCGCAGCGGAGGATTGTCCCTGATGACGTTGGGGTCTTCGATCGGAGTCTCGGGCTCGACCCAGCGGATGAGATCCCTGGGGCACTGGTCGCCGGCGGGAGAGCAGAGAGTGAGGACTTTGAAATCCTCTCCGAAATATCTGCGCAGAAGGATCTTCACCTTTCCCCAGTAGTCGGAGGAGAGAAAATATCTCTGCTCGAGGACCTGGGAAGGGCAGGCGATGTTAAGTATCGCTCCGGTAGGCTTCTTTCCGCCGCCGTATATGAACATCATCTCGATGCCGTTGTCGTTTCCGCCCTCGAGCTCTTTGAAGTTCTCGAGCGAGGTGTCGCCCCACATTTTCGCCGAACCGTCCTTATATACGACGCGGCGGTTCATGCCGACGGCGGCCCGTCCGAACCCGGTCGAATAGGATCCCTCTGAGCGGTTCTTCCAGGCTTCCGCGGCGCACCCGGCCAGCTTCTCAACGATGAATTTTCGGCACTCGCGGGGCGATACGACGTTGTCGGTGAGAAGGTTGCCTTTTCCGTCGACCGGGGCTTCCTTCATGCCGAGATATGTGAAAAGCGCGTCAAGCCCGCCGTCCTCGGTCGATTCGATCTCGAAGGCGGTATGGGTGTGCGTCGCGTTGATCATTAGTCCGGCGGGATCGAAATCGGGAAGGAGCTCCGCGAGCCGTTCCCTGACCGATTCAACGACGTCGCCGTTGACATGCGTCTGATCGACCGAGCAGAGGATCGCCTGCTCCTTTCCGCTCTCGATCGCGAGCGCGGTCGCGGTGAGAGGAGTCTCGACGTACTGGGAGATCCTGGAGTAGAACTGTCCGGGAATGCTTACCCGCCCGTCCGGAGTGATGTCTGTCTCGTTCCAGCCGAATCTGAGTTTTTCTGCCATTTGTTATATCGCTCCTGTTGGTTTATTTATCATTTTCATTCTGGCCGCGAAATGCTCCCCGGCAGCCTGAGGCTGCGCCGGGCAGCGGTCTGGCGCCGTCGTATCAGGCTTCAGGAGCCTGATACCGGTCCTTCTGCGGTCCCGTCGTATCCGGCTCCGCCGAATACCGAGTATTTGGTATCGAGCCTGACCGCGGTGACCGCGCCGAAACGGCTTACCGCCTCGGTGATGTCAAACTGTTCCTTGTAATAGTAGGCGTCTTCCTTATATCCGCTGTGCGCGTTGACGAAGAGTGTCCCGAAAAGGAAGAGGAGGGCGGCGGCGGCGATGCCGCCTATCCGCAGCGACCATCTCATCGGATAGACCTTGAAGGTCTTTCTTCCGAATACCGCGTAGAGTATGAAGGGAAGGGTGAAAAGCAGCACCGTGATGAAGTTCTTGAAGATCAGCGGGACCGCCGATCTGCGGAAGAGCGACGCCGCCTCGCCGGTCCAGGGCGCGCCCCAGCTGAGATATGTCTTTGAGAATTTGAAATAGATCAGCTGAAGAATGAAGCAGAGGGTCGAGAGTCCGAGGATCGACAGCGACACCGCGTAGTTGACCTTTTCAGAGCCTGTGAGCGATCCTGCCACCGAAACGGCGAAGCCCGCCGAAAAGCCGAACAGGACGGCATATACGAAGAAGGTACCTCCCGGCATCCCCTCGGCGGCGATATGCAGGACCAGCTCCAGATAGAGGAACACCGCAGGGAAGAAGACGAGCTGCAGCCAGTTGTTGAGCCGGATGATCTCCGGGTCCCTGTCGGAGGGGCGTCTTCTCGCATTGCGCTTTTTTTCTGTGTTCCGGTAGGATGACGGATCCAGGTTTCCGTACTGCCTTGTGGCCTTTTTTGAATCTGAACTGTTCATTTTCGTCCTTCCGTGAGGAGAGCGGGCTTATTTGTGATAGAGCTTTTTTGTCTGATAGACGGGTTCGGTGGTCAGATGAACGCCGATCTTGCGCAGGAGATTCTCGTCGACCTGCGACAGTATCACAGTCGAATGGCAGTCGCAGCCGTGCAGGCGGTCGAGCATGTCGACGGCCCGCTCCGCCTCGGGCGAGCTAACGCCGCACACCGAGAGGGCGATCAGGACCTCGTCTGTATGGAGGCGGGGATTGTGGTTCCCGAGATGCTCTATCTTCAGATGCTGGATAGGCGTTATGACGTTCGGCGACAGCAGATGCAGGCTGTCGTCGATGCCGGCGAGCGCCTTGAGGGCGTTGACGAGACATGCCGAGGTGGCGCCGAGAAGGTTGGAGGTCTTTCCGGTGATGATCCTCCCGTCGGCGAGCTGAATGGCGGTAGCCGGCGCGCCGGTCTCCTTTGCCTTGGCAAGGGCGGCGGCGACGACCGGCCGGTCGGCGGTCGACAGTCCCGCCTGCTTCATCTGCAGCTCGTGCTTGTAAATGAGGTCGGGCGGGGCGTTCCCCTCGCGTATCGATCTGAGCGCGCCGTAATAGCGTCTGATTATCTCCTGGTTCGCCGCCTCCCTCACCGCTTCGTCGTTCGTGATGCAGAAGCCTGCCATGTTGACGCCCATGTCGGTGGGGGATTTGTAGGGGCAGGTCCCGTAGATCTTTTCGAAGATGGCGGTAAGGACAGGGAATATCTCAACGTCACGGTTGTAGTTTACGGCGGTCGTTCCGTATGCTTCAAGATGGAAGGGGTCGATCATATTTACGTCCGCGAGATCGGTCGTCGCGGCTTCATAGGCTATGTTCACCGGATGTCTGAGGGGGAGGTTCCAGACCGGGAAGGTCTCGAATTTCGCGTAACCCGCCCTGACGCCCCGCTTCAGTTCGTTGTAGACCTGAGAGAGACAGACTGCCATCTTGCCGCTGCCCGGTCCCGGAGCCGTAACTACCGCGAGCGGCCTTTCGGTCTCGATGAACTCGTTTTTTCCGTATCCCTCCTCCGAAACGATCCTCTCCACGTCGGAGGGGTAACCGGGTATCGCGTAATGCCGGTAGACCTTTACGCCGAGCGATTCGAGCTTCTCCTGGAAGGAGACCGCCGCCGGCTGGTTCTCGAAGAAGGTGATAACGACTCCTCCGACATAAAGCCCGAAATGGCGGAAGACGTCGATGAGCCGAAGAACGTCGGCGTCGTAGGTGATGCCGATGTCGCTCCGCTTCTTGTTTTTCTCGATGTCACCCGAATTGATAACGACGATGATCTCGGCCTGGTCCTTCAGCTCGAGCAGCATCTTCATCTTGCTGTCGGGCTCGAAGCCTGGCAGGACTCTCGAAGCGTGGTAGTCGTCGTAGAGCTTTCCCCCGAACTCGAGGTAGAGCTTTCCTCCGAACCTTTCTATCCGTTCCTTTATCTTCTCAGACTGAAGCTTTTTGTACTTGTCGTTGTCAAACCCGGTACGTCCGTCTTTTCCGATCGCCATCTTTCCCGACCTCCCGTTCTCCGATGCCGGCGCGATCCCGGCTTCGGAAACAACATACGGTAATAAACAATAATACTATTATACTCGCTTTCTTCCGCGATTTCAATTGTTTTCGGAAAAACGGCGGAAAAAAAGCAAAATTTTGTTTCCGCCGCCCGCCGGTATGTGAAAACTGACCGATTTGTTGTTATATCCGGTTTGCAGCACCCGGTTTTTCGGTGAGATTTACTATTGATTTTTTTGTAAAAAAGGTGTATAATAATACATTATACAAAAACATCCCGTCCGTGTCCCTGGGGCAGAGGCCCAATTCATCCGGGGCATGGGTGTTTTGTCTTTTTCCGGGAGAGATCCCGGAGGACAAAGATCGAAAGGAGAGGGAAAAAGTGACTTCTTCCATTCTTTTCGTGGTCCTTGCGGCAGCGGTCATAGCTCTCGGCTATGCGGCCTTCAGCTTTTTCAGGGTAAAGAAGCTCGACGAGGGGACCGACAGAATGAAGGAGATAGCCTCGGCTATCAGGATCGGCGCCAACGCCTTCGTTATCTATGAACTTAAACTCATCGCGATAGTCGCCGCCGCGGTGTCGGTCATCATCGCGATACTCGTATCCTGGCAGGCGGCCGTCGCCTTCCTGCTCGGCGCGACGATGAGCGAGTGCGCCGGCTTTATCGGCATGAAGATCGCGACATACGCGAACGTCAGGGTCACGAACAGGGCGAGAGAGACAAAGAAACTCGGTGACACCCTGAAGGTCGCCTTCCGCGGCGGCTCGGTCATGGGCCTCTGCGTCGGCGGCTTCGCGCTTCTCGGCATCTTCATCGTCTATATGGTCTTCGGACTCGGCCTCGGACAGATCGAGGACATCGTAAAGTCATCCCACGAGGCGGCGAAGGATAACAGCCTCCTTCACCTCGTGCTGCCGGCATACAGCCTTAAGACTACCTTCACGATGACGGTATCGGGCTACGCCCTCGGATGCTCTGTCATCGCCCTCTTCAACCGCGTCGGCGGAGGCATCTACACCAAGGCCGCCGACATGGGCGCAGACCTCGTCGGCAAGACCGAGGCTCACATCCCCGAGGACGATCCCCGCAACCCCGCCACCATCGCCGATAACGTCGGCGACAACGTCGGCGACGTCGCCGGACTCGGCTCCGACCTGCTCGAGAGCTATGTCAGCGCGATACTCTCCTCCGCGATCCTCGCGGCAGAGCTCTTCTGCAAGAACGTCTTTGCCGATTCCGAGCTTCTCCGCGGAATGCTCTACTTCCCGGTAGTGTTCGCCGGAGGCGGCATCATCGCCTGCGCGATAGGCATCGCCTCGCTCCTCGTCAGAAAGAAACTGTCAAGCGATCCTCACCGCGAGCTCAACCTCGCGACCTGGATCTCGGCGGCTCTCTCGATCCTCTGCGCCGTCGGATTCTCATATCTCTTCTTCGGAAAATACTCGGGCGTCGCGTCGGGCGTCGCAGGCCTCAGCGTATTTGACACCGTCGAATTCAAGGCTGGCTGGGTCTCCCCGGCGATCTCCGCCGCGATCGGCATCATCGCCGGCATCGTGATCGGTATCATCGCCGAATACTACACCAGCTATGACTTCAAACCCACGAAGAAGATATCCGAGGCTTCGATCGACGGCCCCGCCCTCACCATCACCCAGGGCCTGGCTCTCGGCATGAAGTCCTGCATGTTCCCCTGCGTCATACTCGGCATCGCTATCTACAGCGCCTACGTCGTCGCCGGAATGTACGGCATCGCCATAGGCGCCCTCGGAATGCTCTCCTTCGTCGCCACGACGGTCTCGGTCGATACCTACGGCCCGATCTCGGACAACGCGGGCGGCATCGCCGAGATGAGCTTCCTCGATCCCGAGGTACGCGCCATCACCGACAAGCTTGACAGCGTCGGCAACACCACCGCCGCGATCGGCAAGGGATTCGCCATCGGCTCCGCCGCTCTCGCGACGATGTCGATGATGTCCTCCTACCTGTTCGCGACGGCGCCCGAAGTCGCCGACATAGCAAGGGGAGCCCTCGATTCGATCGCTCTCAACATCATCAAGCCCCTTACCCTCGCCGGAGCCATAGTCGGCGCCGCAGTCCCCTTCATGTTCTCGGGCATGCTGATCGAAGCCGTCGCCAAGGCCGCCAGAAGGATGGTCGACGAGGTCAGACGTCAGTTCAAGGAGATCGCCGGACTGCTTGAGGGCAAGGTCCTTCCCGACTACAAGACCTGCATTGAGATCTCCTCAAAGGGAGCTCTCTCCGAAATGAAGTTCCCTGCTGTCATCGCGATTGCCTTCCCCGTGGTCTGCGGCCTTCTTTTCGGCGCCGAATTCGTCGCCGGCCTCCTGCTCGGAGCGACGATCTCGGCAATAATGCTCGCGCTCTTCACCGGTAACTCGGGCGGAGCGTGGGACAACGCCAAAAAATACATCGAGACAGGCGCTATCAAAGGCCACGGCAAGGGAAGCCCGGCCCATGACGCCGCCGTCGTCGGTGACACAGTAGGAGATCCGCTCAAGGACACCGTCGGTCCGTCCCTTGATATCCTCATCAAGATCATGTCGGTCGTTTCGCTTGTGACCGTCGTGGTATTCGATAAGTTCAATCTGATAGACTGGATCACAGGACTTCTTGGCTGATTTCCCGCACAATATTCCCGGGAGGCGACTCCCGGGACATTTTATGAAAAAATGCTGCTGGGAAAATACATCAACAAATACTACGCCAGATACTGGTATTTCTTCCTGATCGGAATAATTGCCCTTGTTTCTCTTGACTATGTCCAGCTCTTCGAGCCCGAATTTCTCGGGCGGATAGTGGACGAACTCTCGGGAGAGGGCGAACCCGACAGGAATCTCATCATATCCCTCTGCGGAAAGCTTCTCATCGTCGCCGGAGTCATGTTCGCCGGAAGGATGGCATGGAGATACACCCTCTTCAACGCCTCCTCCCGCATCGAGGCCGGCCTCCGCCGTGAGATGTTCCTCAAGGCCGAGCGGCTTTCCCAGGGATACTATCACACCACAAAGACCGGCTCAATAATGTCCTGGTTCACGACCGACCTCGAGACTATCGAGGAATACACCGGGTTCGGGACGGTCCAGATGGTCGACGCCTTCTTTCTCGGAATCCTCGTCATCGTGAAGATGTTCAGGCTGGACTGGGCGCTCGCCGCCTTTTCGATGATACCGATGATCCTCATTATCGTTTGGGGCGGCCTCGTCGAGAAGTTCATGGCGCTCAAATGGGAACAGAGGCAGGAGGAATACGACCGTCTCTATGACTTCACCCAGGAAAACTTCACCGGGATCCGCGTCATCAAGGCCTTCGTCAAGGAGACGAGCGAGATCCATGCCTTCGCGAAGGTCGCGAAGAAGAACCGCGACGTAAACGTCTCCTTCGTAAGGGTGTCGGTCCTTTTCGACACCGTCATCGAGCTGATAATCGCCGTCATCCTCTCGCTCCTTCTCGGATTCGGAGGCTGGTTCGTCTGGGCGAAGACCACCGGTGCCCCGGTAAGCGTCTTCGGTCACACGATCGTGCTGTCGGCCGGCGAGCTCATAACCTTCATCGGATATTTCGATCTGCTCATCTGGCCGATGATCGCCCTCGGTTCGCTTGTCACGATGCTGAGCCGCGCCAGGACCTCACTCAAGAGAGTCACCGCCTTTCTCGACGCCAGGGAGGACGTGAAGGATCCCGAAAACGCCGTCGTCCTCGATGAAGTCAGGGGGGAGATCGAGTTTAAAAACTGCTCCTTCAGCTATCCGGGAAGCGACGCTAAGGTCCTTGACGGTATCTCGCTGAAGATCGAGGCCGGAGAGACGGTAGGTGTCGTCGGCAGGATCGGAAGCGGCAAAACGACGCTCGCGACGCTGCTGACAAGGCTTTACAATCTCGAACCGGGCATGCTCTTCATCGACGGTCATGACATCATGGACTGCAGCGTCGCGTCGGTGAGAAAGGCGGTGGCGCTCGTCCCGCAGGACAGCTTCCTCTTCTCGTCGACGGTCGGAGAGAACATCTCCTTCGCCTCGGGCGAGGCTTCGAAAGAAGAGATCGAAGAAGCCGCCGCCTTCGCCGACGTCGCGGACAACATCGCCGGCTTCAGGGACGGATACGACACCGTCACCGGGGAGCGCGGAGTAACCCTTTCGGGCGGACAGAAGCAGCGCGTCGCGATCGCGCGCGCCTACCTGAAGCAGTCGCCGGTCATGATACTCGACGACTCGGTCTCGGCCGTAGACCTCGCCACCGAGGAGACCATCCTCGACAACATCCGCGAAAAGAGAGCCGGCAGGACGACGGTCGTCATAGCCTCGAGAGTCTCGACCGTCGCGCATCTGTCAAGGATCATAGTCCTTGCCGACGGAAAGCTCGAGGCCTTCGACACCCACGAAAATCTCATGAAGATCTCACCGACCTATCAGAAGATGGTCTATCTCCAGGAGCTTGAAAAAGAAGTGAAGGGAGGTGCGCGCTGATGGATTTCCAGGAAGAGATCGACGTAAAGGACAAGCTGAAGGGCGACGTTAAGATACCCGCCCCGATCCTTACGCGCAGGATACTCGGGTACGTAAAGCCCGAATGGCTGAGATTCTCGGCGGCCGGACTTCTCATTCTCGTCAACGTTGTGCTGGACATCATCCTCCCGCTCATCACGAAGGCGATCACGCACAACATGACCGAGGGACCGATAGACCTCAGGTATATAATCTCGATGGCGGTCGCCTATTTCGGGATCTGCTTCTTCAACAACATATTCCTTTATATGGAATCGATGGTGCTGCAGAAGGCGGGCCAGACCGTCATATACAACATCCGGAACGACGTGTTCACCCACATCGAGGGGATGAGCCAGAACCAGTTTGCCGAGATGCCGGTGGGATCGCTGGTGACAAGGGTGACCTCATACACCCAGTCGATGAGCGATCTCTTCACGAACGTCCTCGTCAGGGTCATAAAGAACCTTATGACGATCGTCGGCGTCTACGTCATCATGTTCTTCATAAACTGGAAGCTGGCGCTCGTCCTCGTGGCTCCGGTGAGCATAATCTTTGTGTCCTCACTCATCTTCTCGAAATATGTAGGGAAGGCCTTCAGGGAGGAGAGAAAGAATATCTCGGAGCTCAACGCCTTCACGAACGAGAACCTTTCGGGCATGAAGATCACCCAGATCTTCAACCGTGAGAAGAAGAAGGCGGAGGAGTTCGACGAGAAGAACGACGCTCTGCGCAAGTCGCGCTGGAGAGTCATACTCGGGTTCGGCATCTACCGTCCCTTCGTCACCCTCGTCTACATATCGACGGTCGCGCTCTCCTTCAGGCTGGGGCTCACCTTCGGCCTCGAGGCGGCGGCGATAGTCGCCTTCTACCTCTATATCGGAAAATTCTTCAATCCGGTCCAGGAGCTCGCCGATCAGCTCAACAGCATCCAGAAGGCCTTTACAGCCTCCGAGAGGATCTTCAATCTTCTCGACACCGAAGACGAGGTCAGGGATCTGCCCGATGCGGAGGAGCTCGGAGATGTGAAGGGAAGGATCGAGTTCGATCACGTCTGGTTCGCCTACGAGGGAGAGAACTGGATCCTTAAGGACGTTTCCTTCGAGATCGAGCCGGGCGACACCTGCGCCTTCGTCGGCGCGACCGGAGCCGGAAAGACGACGATACTCAGCCTTATCGTTAGGAACTACGAGATACAGAAGGGCCGGATACTGATCGACGGAAGGGACATCTCGCATATTAAGATCAAGTCGCTGAGGAGGGCCGTGGGGCAGATGCTCCAGGACGTCTTCCTCTTCAGCGGGACGGTCAAAACTAACATCTCGCTGCACGACGAAAGCATTTCCGACGAGAGGATCGCCGACGCCTGCAGATACGTCGGCGCCGACAGCTTCATCGAAAAGCTCCCCGACGGCTATGATTCTACCATCATAGAGAGGGGAGAGAACCTCTCTGCCGGACAGCGGCAGCTGCTCTCCTTCGCGAGGACGGTCCTGGCCGAGCCGCGGATCCTGATACTCGACGAGGCGACCGCCAACATCGACACCGAGACCGAGGTCCTGATCCAGAAGTCGCTCGAGAAGATGAGATCGATCGGCACAATGCTCGTCGTGGCCCACAGGCTGTCGACGATACAGCACGCCGATCAGATAATCGTCCTTCAGAACGGCGAGATAATCGAGCGCGGCACCCATCAGGGGCTGCTCGCCGAACACGGATACTACTACAAGCTCTACGAGCTCCAGTTCGAGAACGGACAGCAGGAGTGAAGCTGCCCTTGGGCTACAGGAAAGGAGAAGACAACTGTCATGAAAAAGGATACCGTCTGCGAGACGATGGATGAGCTCAGGTCGAAAAAAGCCTTCCTCTGCGATATGGACGGCGTTATATATCACGGCAACCGGATCATACCCGGAGCGGAAAGGTTCATAGACTGGCTCAAGAGAGAAAACAAAAAATACCTCTTCCTCACGAACGGTTCGGGGAAATCCCCCCGCGAGCTGTCGGAAAAGCTGGCCAGGATGGGCCTTGAGATCACCGAGGACCACTTCTTCACCAGCGCCCAGGCGACGGCCTCCTTCCTGGCCGGACAGTGCCCGGGCGGCAGCGTTTACGCTATCGGCGACCCGGGCCTTCTCAACGCCCTCTACGAGGCGGGCTTCTCGATGAACAGCCACGATCCAGACTATGTCGTCTTCGGAAAGACGACAAATCTGACCTACGCCGAGATCGAGCGCGCCGTCATCCTCGTCCAGCGGGGAGCGCGGCTCATCGGTACCAATTCCGACGTCACCGACCCGGGTGAGTCGGGCATAGTCCCGGCCTGCCGCGCGCTCATCGCGCCGATCGAGATGACGACCGGAAAGAAGGCCTACTACATCGGCAAGCCGAATCCGCTTATGATGAGACACGCGCTGAAGAAACTCGAGGTCTCGAGGCGCGACGCCGCGATAATCGGCGACCGGATGGACACCGACATCATCGCCGGCATCGAGAACGAGATGGACACCGTGCTCGTTCTGTCGGGAGTAAGCACCGTCGAGACTGTCGGGGATTACGCCTACAGGCCGAAATTCATCCTCTCCGACGTAGGGGAGATCGCTGCGGACTGAAAAACACACTATCAGGCAGGGGGGCTGTCAAAAAAGCGCGACTTTTTTGACAGCCCCCCTGCATAATTGTTAATTTTTTGTTAATTCCGCCACACTTTTGCGTCAAAATGTGGCAAATGCCACACTAACACACGTTTTTGTCCATTGACTTTTTTTCTTTTTTGCTTTATACTTTATTTGTATGGTTATGCGCAAAAACCACTCCGGACCGTTGCGGCTTTTTTGTAACGGCTGTAACGCTTTGTCACTTTACTTTTTTTGTCTCTCCGTGATATACTGGTGATACATTATAGGAATTATTATACAGGAGTTGGCGATGGAAAACAGAAATGGTAAAAAACGGCTCCCGGCGTCTGCCGGCAGAATAAGAACAGGAAAAAGATCATTCCTCACCGCGGCATCGGCGATCCTCTCCCTGTCGCTGGCGCTGCTTCTTGTCCTTTCTTCCTGCGGGAATGACAGCTTCTGGATCCACAGTGAACACTCCTTTACACAGAAGAATACCGACCGGAAATATCTGAAGTCTGAGGCGACCTGCCTGTCGAGGGCTGTTTACTACTACTCCTGCGAATGCGGGGAGGCGGGTGAGGAGACCTTCGAGTACGGAGAACCCGGAGCCCACAGCTTTACAGAAAAGAATACCGATCCCGGGTATTTCGTATCCGAAGCGGGAGAGAGGTCGTATTACTCTTATTCCTGCTCGGTATGCGGCGCCCGCGCGGAGGATCTTCTTTTCGAGGTTGATATGCCGGTATGGAGCGGAATCACCGCCGGCGGATTCGAATCTGGCAGCGGGACCGAAGAGGATCCCTTCATCATCGCGACCGCGGAACAGCTGGCATATCTTTCGGAGCTTTCGCTGTCAGAAAAGAGAGTGACCATCGGGAACAGTTATTTCAGACTTGTCAGGGATATAAGGCTCAATGACACCTTTGACTGGGAGAAATGGGGGGAGAGCCCTCCGGAACACGACTGGCATCCGATCGGCTCTGCCCAGGGGAATTTTACCGGCCATTTTGACGGAGGAGGACATGTTATCCGCGGAGTTTATATAGATCTTGACGGCGGAAGCAATCTAGGGCTCTTCGGCGCGGTGAGCGGTTCGGTGAGCAATCTCTGCATTGAGGAGTCGTGGATCAGGGGAGTCGGCCGCGTCGGCGGAATATGCGGATTCTGCAACATGGGTACTCTTGAAAACTGTCTGTTCGACGGCATCGTGACGACTTCGGAAGGATCCGGCGCCTCCCAGGGTACGGGGTCGCGGACCTCCGGAGGCATCTGCGGATATGCCGCCAACGGCGTGACTATCAGGAACTGCCAAAACTCCGGTCGAGTTTCAGGGACATCGGAAACCGGGGGGATCTGCGGCGAATGCGATTGGGGAAAGATAGAAAACTGTCTCAACACAGGTGAAGTGACAACAGGGGCAGGCGGCGATTCATGCACCGGCGGGATCTGCGGAAAGATCTCAAAAGGCTCGGTCGCGGACTGCAAAAACTCCGGCATGGTCGATGGTCAGACCTATGCCGGCGGCATATGCGGATACTCTGCCGCTGCCGTTTCGCGCTGCTCCAACACCGGGAAGGTCACCTGCTCAAGTGATAGTTGCGGCGGGATCTGCGGCACCGGATACGAGATCAGGGAATGCTTCAATACCGGAAATATCAAAGGAAATGACTATACCGGAGGTATTGCGGGAAGATGCAGAAGTATCTGCGACTGCTTTAACACCGGTGAGGTCCGCGGACTGGTCTGTACCGGAGGTATCCAGGGATACATGGAAGGGAACGCCGCCTCAACTGCCAGATGCTACAACGCCGGGGAAGTGCGCGGGGAATACAGTACCGGCTCCCTTTGCGGGGAGGTGGCAATGGGCGTACTTACCGACTGCTGCTATCTTGACGGAAGCGCGACAGACGGATCGGGTCAGGTTCAGTACGGGATCGGCAGCAGCAGACGCGGTGAAAACACACCCGACAAAGATACAAACGGAATAACGAAGAGACTGACTTCAAGCGAGATGTTGCGCGCCGAATCATATCCCGGATTGGATTTTTCCGCGGTATGGTCAGCCGGAGATTCCGCCGGTTCCGGGCTTCCGGTGCTTAAATGGCAGTTCGATCCCGTCGCCGCCGGGCATGTTCATCTGTTTGACAGAAAGCAGCTTAGAGAAGAATACCTGATCTCCCTCGGAGACTGCCATACGCCTTCGGTCTATTATTTCTCATGCGCCTGCGGAGAGAAGGGAGAGGAGTCTTTTGAATACCAGACGCCTCACGATTTCCGCCTTCGCGATACCGGGGACAAATACCTTAAGACTGCCGGGCAGGACGGGAAGCCCTCAGTGTATTATTATAAATGCGCGCTTTGCGGAGATGCCGGGACCGAGTACTGCTACGAGACGCTGCTTCCGTCGGAGACACCCGTCTGGAACGGCAGTGCCGTTGAGGGCTTCGAGTCGGGGAAAGGGACAAAGAGCGATCCTTATATCATAAAGACCGCGGAACAGCTCGCTTTTCTGGCGGAATCGGTCAGAGGCGGAAACAGTTACAGGGGAAAATACTTCAGGCTCGAATCTGATATATATTTGAATGACAGTTCATACTATGACACCTGGGGATCGTATCATCCCGAGCCGGAAAACGGCTGGACGCCGATAGGAACCGCCGTTCCGGAGAGACCTTTTTCAGGGATTTTCGACGGCGGCGGGCATGCTGTCAGAGGAATGTATTTTTACGAAGACGACACCGGAAATAACAACGGACTCTTCGGATGCATAATCGACGGCGCGATCTCAAATCTTGTCGTTGAAAAATCATGGCTGCACGGCGACAGTGAAATCGGCGGGATCTGCGGACGGGTAGTCCGCGGTTCTGTAACAGACTGCAGCTTCAGCGGTATCGGCGAACTGAGCGGATCATATAACGGCGGCATCTGCGGTTACTGCCTTGAGACCTCAGTCAGCGGATGCAGCTTCGGAGGGAGTTTTTATGCCGGCGCATACAACGGAGGAATAGCCGGCAGAGCGGAAAACAGCTCTCTGACCGGTTGCAGCGTCAACGCGATCTTTCATGGACGCAACGACGTGGCGGGAGGAATATGCGGCAGTCTGGGAGGAGGCTCGGTCACCCGATGCACAAGCGCGGGAGAGATCAGCGGAGCTGGCTTTTATGTCGGCGGCATATGCGGCGAGATCAAAGCCGGTTCGGTTACCGGATGCGACAACGCTGCCAGAGTGTTTTGCAGTAAAAGCGGAGCCGGGGGTATCTGCGGCAGAAATGCGGGCAGGATCACCCGATGCGGCAACACGGGCGACGTGAGGTCGGCAGCTTCTTCGGGCGGAATAAGCTCCGTCAATGAAGGAAGTATCGCCGAATGCGAAAACTCGGGTATCGTGTACGGTGAAATAAACGTGGGAGGAATCTCGGGGGGAAATCATAAAGGTGAGATCACGGAATGCCGCAACATCGGCATGACGATCGGAGCATATAATGTCGGCGGTATTGCCGGGGACAATAATCAGTCAGGCGGTCAAATAACGAACTGCTGTAATACCGCCAGGGTTTGCGGGATCTCGGGTTGCGGAGGAATATGCGGCAGCAGCTTGGGAGAAATATCCTGCTGCTTCAGTTCGGGGCAGGTCTTCGGCGAATCATCGGTAGGAGGAGTTTGCGGATACATCGGCCTCCCCGGCCTCACAGGTTCGTTCCTGAACTGCTATTATCTCTCGGGCGGCGCGCTGGACGGTGAAAACAAGCCTCAGAACGGCATCGGAAGCGACACTGCGGGCAGCTCTTCGGCGGATATCTCCGGACAGACGTCGGGACTGACAGAAGCACAGATGAGGAACGGGGATTCCTTTGAGGGATTTGATTTCGCGGAGATCTGGACTATCGGGAAGATCCCCGGGATCGGCACACCGACTCTCAGGTGGCAGGAAGAGTGACCGAGGAGCAACCGAATCTTATGGGGGTGTTAAAAAAGTCGGACTTTTTTAACACCCCCGCTCCTGTCACGGCCGGGAAGCCGTGACGGCCCTGATTTTTTTGTTGCTTTTTCTGATTCTTTATGATATAATAATCACTAACTATTTTTACGCTACTATAGAGGAAAAGATTATGAAGATCATCGACAAGCACGGAACAGTATATGAATGTCCTCCCGAGGAGGAGCTTCAGGTCATAAGACACACCGCGGCGCACATCATGGCGCAGGCGGTCTCGAGGCTCTGGCCGGAGGCAGATTTCGGCTACGGACCTGCGACCGAAAAGGGCTTCTTTTACGACATCGACCTCGGCGACCGCAAGCTGACCGACGAGGACCTCGCGAAGATCGAGGCCGAGATGAAGAAGATCGTCAAGGAGAACATCCCGATCAGGCCCTTCATCCTCCCGAGAGCCGAGGCCGTCGCCTTCACCGAAAAGAGAGGCGCGAAATACAAGACAGAGCATATCGCCGATCTCCCCGAGGACGCCGAGATAAGCTTCTTTGAACAGGGCGACTACGTCGATATGTGCACCGGTCCCCACCTCTGCTACACCAAGGCACTGAAGGCCTTCAGGATTACCCAGCAGTCGGGCGCCTACTGGAAGAACGACGCGACGAAGAAGATGCTGACCAGAATCAACGGCGTCGCCTTCCGCACACCCGAGGAGCTCGCCGCGTGGGAGAAGGAGCAGGAGGAGGCCAAGGCCAGGGATCACCGCCGCATCGGAAAGGAAATGGGCCTCTTCATGACCGACGATCTCGTCGGCAAGGGCCTTCCGATGTTCCTCCCCAAGGGATATACCGTATGGCAGGAGCTTGAGAACTATATCAAGGAGAAGGAGCGGAAGCTCGGCTACGATCACGTCCTCACCCCCTGCGTAGGCTCGGTACAGCTCTACAAGACCTCGGGCCACTGGGATCACTACAAAGACAACATGTTCCCGGCGATGGAGGTCGAAGGCGAGTCCTTCGTCCTCAGACCGATGAACTGCCCGCACCATATGATGATCTACGCCAGCCGTCCGCACTCCTACAAGGAGCTGCCGATCAGGATCGGCGAGATCGCTCACGACTTCAGATTTGAGGCTTCCGGCACCCTGAAGGGCATCGAGAGAGGCCGCCACTTCTGCCAGAACGACGCCCACCTCTTCGTCACTCCAGAGCAGATAAAGGACGAGGTCGGCAGAGTTGTCAACCTGATCTTCGACGTTTACCGCGACTTCGGCATCACCGACTACCGCTGCGTCCTCTCGCTGCGCGATCCGGCCGACAAGGTCAAGTACTACGACGACGACGCGATGTGGGAGAAGGCCGAGAGCGCTCTCAGAGCGGTGCTCAACGACCTCGGCATCAATTACACCGAAGAGATCGGCGAGGCCGCCTTCTACGGCCCGAAGCTCGACGTGAACGTCAAGCCCGCCGTCGGCGCCGAATACACCCTCTCGACCTGTCAGCTCGACTTCTGCCTGCCGATGAGGTTCGAACTCAAATACGTCGACGCCGACTCGAAGGAGCAGACCCCGGTCGTCCTTCACCGCGCGATACTCGGCTCGCTTGACAGATTCATGGCCTACATCATCGAGGAGACCAAGGGAAGGTTCCCGCTCTGGCTCGCGCCGACCCAGGTCACCGTCATGACCCTTCCGGGGACCGACCCCTCCTTTGCGGCTTCGATCGCCGGCGAGCTCGACGCCCTCGGCATGAGAGTCAACTTTGACGACCGCAACGAGAAGATCGGCTACAAGATCCGCGAGGCGAGACAGGTCGACAGAGTGCCCTATATGGTCATCGTCGGCCAGAACGAGATAGAGAAGGGGATCATCTCGGTCAGAGACCGCGACACCGACGAAACGACCGCGATGGCTCCCGCGGATTTCTACGGGATCCTGAAGAAGAGAATAGCGGAAAAGAAATAATGATTTCAGATCAATAAAACGGGCTGCCTGACCGCCTCCGGATACACCGGAGAGGTAAGGCAGCCCGTTTTTCAGTTCCTGACCGGCGGCGCCGGACAGTTGGGAAGGTATTTGGAGTAGATCTCAAGATATCTTGAGCCGAATTTTACCGCTCGCAGTCTGTCGTATCCGACGTTGAAGGGCCTTTTGTCCCAGACGCAGTTCGTGAAGAATCTGAGAAAACGGAATTCGTATTCCGAAGCGCCGACGGCGCGACCGGCGAAGATCGCGGTCTCGCGGTCGAAATCGCTGCAGATCTCGACTTCGATGTTCGTGCCCGAGTTGGCCAGATAGGCGAAGACCGACCGGTACCCCGAGATATCCACCGGAGGGATCCGTATCCCGTCAAAGAGTCCTTCAAGCCGGGCGATCTCGGAGTATTTCTCCGGGAGCTCGACGGCGATGTCGACATGTCTGTAATCGATTATGATAAAGCCGTCAAATCTGTAATCCGATTCCTGGACCGCCAAAAAGCGGTCGTCCGCGGCTGCCACCGGCAGCACGTGCCTTCTTGTGAACTCGTAATACAGACAGAGTTCGCAGAAAGTCCGCTTCTCGACGCACTCGCGGATGACGCTCATCACCTGTTCTGTCTTCATTAAAAAATGCGGCGCGGAAACCCCTTGATTCAGATGCGGGGAGAAAGCGCCGCGCATTCCTTTCTTTTTCCTTGTTTCAATTATAAGATAAATGTCTCCGGTTGTCAACAGAAATGTTGATCCGAAACATAGGGCGGCTGCCTTTTTTTATCCGGAAGTCTGACAGGAGGCTGTTCCGGTCAGCTGAGCAAAAAGAATGCCGCTGTCAGAGAACGAAAAAGAGAAAAGTCGGGAAATCAAAAAAACCTCTTGACATTTTGTTCGATTTTTTGTAAAATATTGATAAAAAGAAGGACATTTTTTAATTGAGAAATTATTGATATTATATGAGAACTATCCAGGAAGGGATACTTCTCACAGCCTCGGAAAACGGCGGCGAGTGGGCGCGCAGGCGCTCCGGAGAGATAAAAAAATAAGAGAGAGAGAGAGAGAGGAATTATGAAAGCTCAGGGGAATATGAATAATACTGAAATAAACAAAGGTGCGGGAGGCGGCGGGATCGGCCGCGCCGGGGCGGCGATCCTGACCGTCGCGACGCTGCTCGCCGTCGCGGCGGTGATCCTGTCCGTGATACTCGCTCACCGGCGGGGAGGTATCTCCGCGGACGATCAGACGTCTGCCTTTGCGGACAGCAGCGCGGCAGGCTCGGAGACCGCGGCGGAGCCGGGGACCTCGGATCTGACCTCTGCCGGTCAGTCCTCCGGCACGGGATCCGAACCGCCGGCAGGGACCGACTCTGAACCGAATGACGGGCAGACATCATCTGCCTGGGCCTCCGAGAGCTCCCCGGTGACCGGAACACCTACAGGCACGCTCCCGGCGGACGAGACCGGGGATGAGAGCGGGACCGGAACCGGAACTGCGGCTTCCGATACTCAGGACGTGACTACCGTCCCCGAAGCGACGACCGTCCCCGAAGTAACGACCGTTCCCGAAGTGACGACGGCTCCCGAAGTGACGACGGCTCCCGAAGTGACGACGGCTCCCGAAGTGACGACGTCTCCCGAGGCGACGACCGTCCCCGAAGTGACGACCGTTCCCGAAGTGACGACCGTCCCCGAGGCGACGAGCGTCCCTGAAGCGACGACCGTCCCCGAAGTGACGACCGTCCCCGAGGCGACGACCGTCCCTGAAGCGACGACCGCTCCCGAAGTGACGACCGCTCCCGAAGCGACCTCTGCCCCGGTGACGTCAGCGCCTCCCGAGGATACCCTGTACCCGCTGTTTACCTCGGAAGGAACTCTTACTCCTCCAGACCATGTTCATACGATGACGGCTGTCCGGACGGTCGAGCCTTCCTGTCTGAGGGGCGGCTACACTCTCTGGTCATGCGACTGCGGCAGATGCGAACTCAGGGATATCCTAGAGGCCTCGGGTCACTCGCAGCTCTATATGGCCTATACGGATAAAGAGGGAGTGCCGACCTCATCATCGATCGTGAAGCTGGTGTCCTTCTGCAGGGTGTGTCATTCCTTTTCCGAAACAGCCGATATGGCTTCAAATCTTCGGTTGTACGGGATATCCTTGGCAGCTGTCAGACACGGCGCAGATGAGATCGTCTTCGAGTATGAGGGGGTATCATATCCATACACCCCGGCAGAGACAGACAACCATACGCACACGGTCCCCGACCGTCCCGAGGGAGCGATGCCGGTCGAACCGAAGGACATCCTGAGCCTTCCCGCGGTGGAAGTGCCGGATATCGGCTATTTGAGTTCCGGGCTTCCGTCGGCAATGATAATGCGGGACGGGTCGGTCGTCTATTTCTGCTGGTACAAAAAGGGAAACAGCGTCTCGGCACGTGTGCTTACCGAATATCTGCAGGCAGAGGTCGGCGAATGCGTGTGGGGCTGGGCCTTCGATGACATAAAGAGGGTCTGGACGTTCGGCGTCTGGTATCATCCCCAGAGCAGCACCTGGTATTTCAGAAGACTTGACTATGATTCCTCGATCGGATGATACCGGCGGGGGATGATGAACGAAGCTGCCTGAATGTAAAAAACGGTCCGGCCTGTGTCAGACTGTAAACGAATAAAGAGATAAAGAAAAGAGGGAAAAGACTATCGGAAACGGCAAGGATTCGATCAAAGGAAAAAAAAGAAGAGGATCATTTTCCGGATACCGGCAGGGTATCTTGAGGAGAGGCAGGGCCGTCGCGGCGGCGGTTTTGTCGTTGCTGACGGCGATTTCGGTACCGCTGAGGACAGTGGCGGATTCTTCGAACGCCAACGGGACCAACACGACTGTCAACACTGCCGCCTACGCCTTCTACCGCAGATACGAGTACGGCTACCGGGTAACCGTATATGCGGGCCGTGATATTAAAGATTACCCTTCAGCAGGGGAGGCGCTTGACAACCTCCTGTCTGTGAAGAGACTTTCGGAGGACGGAGACTTTTTTAAGATCGGCCAGGCAGATCTGGTGAACGCGGCAATGTCCTGGCATATCTCCGACAACACCTACGTCGGAATGAAGAACAAGCAGGATTACCGGTCGGATGTCGGGTCGTTTGCTCCCGTCAGGGCGGGAGACGGGCTGCCCGGGGGCGGGTCTTATTGCTTCTGGGTCTGGAATCTTCCGGTCTTCCGTGGTGAAGACTCGGTCAACAGCTATTACCGCGGAAGCGGGACGAGCAGGTTCTCTCCCGATTATGTCGCCCTGTACGGGACAGAAGACGAGGAGATTCCTGTCGATTCCCTGACTCCGGAGGAATACTTTCTCTCAAGGACGGTGCTGTCGGCGCTTCTCTGTCAGATGAGCTTCGAGAAGACGGGAAACGCCGACTGGTGGCGCTCGCTTTTCGCGGGGGAGCATCCGGTTGTATTCAGAAAAGGAGAGCGGACTCTCGTCTGCGGGAGCGATATCGGTCGCGGGGAGGTCGATCCTTCGTCAGAGTCCTGCTCCGTTGCGTATGCCGTGACCTACGAGCCGCTGGTCCTCTGCTACCTCAGGGGGAGCGCAGACAGCGTTCTCTTTACCGCGACCGAGTTCGCGCTCTCGCAGGGAAGTGTCTGGAACTGGTTCTATACCGCCTCCAATACCCGGCCGGACGGCATCTGGCCGGCAAACGGGAATCACTCCTTCAGGGCAGGCGGGGCGGTATACAACTATGATCCTGTCTGCCTTTATACCGCCGGAAAGCAGGCGCAGGCGGTACAGTCGCTTGTGTTCGGATCGCTTCCGTCGTCTGTCTATCTTGACAGAAGCTGGTTCGGACATCCCGCTTTTTCCTCGACCGTCACCGATGAGGAGGGAAGCAGGATCGTATCAGGGGACGGAAGGTGGTGGTCGGTGCAGGCGATCGTCGAATACGGGGGATGGGGGATGGAATTCTTCTCACCGCTCTCGGCTGCTGAGGAGCCGTCCCCGGAAATTGATCTCGCGATCTCGCCGGTGCTCCCGAACGCAGATTACGTTTCGGGACTCGGGACCGTGATCTCTTTTGCCGTTTCAAACAATTCTTCCGTCAAAGATATCACGCCGGATGACGGGACTTATGTCAGGATAATCGTAAGCGACAGCGACGGGGAGACGCTCTTTTCGCTTCAGCGCCGGTTGAACGCCCTGCCCGCCGGAGCGTCGACAAGAGTATGGACTCCCTATACAGTCCCCGAGGGGACGGCCGGAGACCGGCTTTTCATATCCGGCGAACTGCTGTTCAGTGGAGGCGGAAGCGACCTGACTCCTCAGGACAACAGCTGCTCATTTGATGTGAATGTCGCGCAGCCCCCCGATAATACCGTTCCCGGCGAGGGCTTTTCCCCGGCGCCCGGCTCAGCCGGAGGGATCCTCGGGGGATACTCCGGGACTGCCCGCTGGACCGAGTGGGAATGGAGCGAGGGGGAAGGATTTGTCAGATGCGATTATGAGGCGGGCATATCGGTCTCGGCCGAAGGAACGCCCTCCCCGGCGGCGCACGCCGAATACGACCGCCTCCGGGACTGCTGGACGGTGAAATCGGGATACGGTTTTTCTGTCGGAGCCGACTCGGAGGTGTTGCTTACGGTCTCGCGCGACGGAGGTGCGCCACAGGAGTGCGGAGAATCGGAGGAGCGTATGACGCCTGTCCAGTGCGCCGAGGCACTTTTCCCGGAAAAGGACTTTGTATATGGGAAGGGACGGTCGGAGACGCTTGTCCGGGTGTCAGAGTCTGGCGGAGCATCCCGGTTCGTTTTCCGGAAGAATCCCGAGGCTGACGGAGAGCGGATACACTATATTCCCGTCAACTATCCAGACGGCGACCGCAATTATTCCGCCGCGGTCCTCTTCTCGCAGTGCTGGACTCCGGCGGGAATGATAAGCGCCGCCTGCCCGATGCCTCCCTTCACGGTAAGCGGCAGCCTTTTCGACGACTGGTACGCAGGCAGGTGAATACTCAGGTCAGGGACCGGTTGGAGCTCGCTTTAAGAGCTTTCAAACCCTCCCTGACCGCTTTTTCAGGCGGTCGCGGCACCCGGTTTTTGCGGCCGGACTTCCTCTTTGTTCTTGACATCCGGCCCTTTTGCGATTATAATTATCAAAAGGGAATAAGTGCTCCCGGGAATCCACAAAAAGGCTGACTGTTCATGAACCTCTGCGATCCTTCAACCGTAAAAAACATAATGACCGCCTTCGGTCTGCAGTTCCGCAAGGAATTCGGACAGAACTTTCTCATCGATCTTCCCACCGTAGGGATGATCGCCGATTCCTGCGCGGGCGAGAACACGAAGACGGTACTCGAGATCGGCGCCGGAGTCGGTGCGCTGACGCATGAGCTCGCGCTGCGCTACGGCAGCGTGATCGCTCTTGAGATCGACAAGGGGCTCATCCCGCTCCTCAAGTATACTCTCGGAAGCGACAGAAACGTTCGCGTCATACAGGCCGACGTGATGAAGACGGATCTCGGAGAGCTGCTGAAGGCGAGCTTCGGGGCGGGCGGAGTCGCGGTCTGCGCGAATCTGCCATATTATATCACCACGCCTGTTCTGCTCAAGTTGCTCGATTCGCGACTGCCCTTCGACAGCATCACGCTGACCGTCCAGTCGGAGGTCGCCGACCGGCTCTGCGCCGCTCCCGGGACTCCCGAGTACGGCTCGGTGACGGCCTATGCCGCCTACTTCGGCAGCTGCAGAAAACTGGCAGATATTCCGGCGTCGAGGTTCCTGCCTCCGCCGAAGGTCGATTCCGCGGTGATCCGCATCGATCTCTACCGCGAAAAGCCGGTAGTTCCGGCCGACGAGGAGGTCTTCTTCAGGGTGATCCGTGCCGCCTTCGGGCAGCGGCGGAAGACGCTGACGAACGCGCTGGCGGCCGGATTCCCCGGTATAGACAAGGCGGCGCTGTCTGCCGCGGCAGAGGGCTGCGGGATATCTCCGTCGGCTAGAGGGGAGACGCTTTCTGTCGCCGATTTCGCCGCGCTTTCCGACAGCCTCCTGCCGGCCCTGGCTGAGGCCGATCCCTCGGCGGCGGATGAACGCGGCCGGAAGGCGCGCCTGAAGCGGCGGCAGGAGTCGCAGCGCGCGGGACATGCCGGCGCCGCGGAGGATGATGAGGTATCCCCGAAAACAGGCATGACGGAAGGAGACGCGACGGATGGCGAGGCTTGAAAAATTAGAGGAGACCGACATCACGCCGGCCCCCGGGACGTTTGCGGAAAAGCTTTCAAACTTCTGGTATTATCACAAATGGAAGGTCATAATCGGCGCGGCTGCGCTCCTGCTATTCGTCATATGCGGATTCCAGATGTGCAGAAACTCAGACGTCGATCTGACCGTCATGTACGCCGGATCCTGTCTTCTGTCGAGATCCGAGTCGGCAGAGATGGGGCAGACGGTCTCGTCGCTGATGACGGGCGACCCCAACCGGGACGGCGAAAGGATCGCCGACCTCTGTCAGCTGCATATCTATTCTGACGAGCAGATAGAGAAGAGGATCGCCGATTACGGAAAGGATTCGGTGTCGGTAAACGCCAATCAGGACGAGCTGAAGACCTTTGACAACCTAATCCTCGCCGGCGAGTATTCGGTCGTCATACTAGAGCCATGGCTCTACCGGAGGGTAGCCTCGGGCGGAGGGTTCAGAAAGCTGTCCGACGTCCTCGGATCGAAGCCGGCTTCGGCATACGACGACTACGCCGTGAGATTCAAGGAAACGGCTCTCTACAACGCGAACCCCGAGCTCTTCGCCGGCTATACCGACGATACCCTCATATGCCTGAGGACTCAGAGTCAGATCTTCGCGGGAAAGAGGATGGCAAAGACCTACGCCGAATACGAAAAGCTCTTCGCGGATCTTGCAGGCGGATAAAAAAACAGGGGGCTGTTTAAAAACCTCAGGTTTTTAACAGCCCCGCAACTGTCACGGCCGGGAAACCGTGACAGCCCCTGATCTTTTTCGTTTTTTGCCTGAAAAAACATCATTATATCGAGCATTTCAG
>JAEEGI010001465.1_pt1 | contig 58815 bp, 57 predicted proteins | sample 8958751 | NCBI WGS metagenome assembly JAEEGI01 (sample SAMN16246545, study PRJNA631951) | gut metagenome | biome: gut microbiome; feature: rumen; material: KS-attached | host: Bos | place: Iran: Karaj | collected 2018-10
ATAAGGTCGCGTTTAGGGCGTTCGCTCCCTTGCGCGGCACGAAAACCAACAGCGGAATAAGCATGTAGAAACCATGGGGGTTCCTTGTTTGGACGAGGGTTCGACTCCCTCCATCTCCACTTTTTGAACGCAAAACCCGCTGATTTTCAGCGGGTTTTTGTTTCTTTTCAACTCATAGTCCCTTTTTTAGTCCCCTTTTTCGCCCTAAAATCGTGAAAATGAGTGGAGACGCTTTTCTCCACAACCTTTGTTTTGAAAGCATCTAAATTTCGGAAGACCTGCATTTTTTCATACATTCCTAATTATGACAAAAAAAGGGTGCCTAGACACAAAGAGGCACCCTAAACTCTATCTAATTCTTATCTACTCAATTCCATTATTTCTTTGACTTCTTGAGGCTTGTATTGTGGTATTTCTTTGAGACACGAAGCAAATCTAAAGCATACTCAGCATCAACGACTATTATTCCATTAATTTGAGAAATAGCATCGTCTATCTCTCCGCTGCTCTTGATTCTTTGCGCCGTTGGCTCCGAGCATCCAAAGAGTTTGGCAATACCAGCAATTCCGTACACATATCGCTTCGGCGCTGTTTTTGTCTTGCCTTCACTTTCCAACTCAATGTCTCTCAACGCCATAGTAAGAGCTTCCTTCAAATCCCCGATTGTAGCCTGAAACAATGGTTTGTCAAGATTTATCATTATTGTTAATTATTGCCATTTACAATAAAACTCTAAAGCTTATTCCTTCTAAATAACAACAATCTGACATTCTTTCTGACCTGGTGATCTATTTCTTATCTCGTTCATAATTCTAGCAGTTTAATTCTTCTTAATTCTTCTGTCTATACAACTGGTCTTCATATTTTTATTTCTTCATAGGCAACTTCTCCTTCCTTTTAGTGAATAAGTCTGTAATTCTGTTCTATGATTATTCTAAAGTGTTCTTCCAGCGTCTCCTTATCGTTTGGAATCACTGTTATCGTCGAACTATACCACCTGAAAAGATATGCTCCCGGATTAAGGTTGTCAGGAAAAAAGTCTGTCGTATATTCCACAATGCTGATAGGATAGTCGAAAGCATCAAACACTATGATTTCCAGACAATAATACCAAAAGCCAATCTTAGCAGTCATCCTCTTGCAATCCACTGTGACAGAAAAGCAGAGACCGTGTTTCCTGATGATGTGTTCGGCCTGATATTGGATTTCATAACAAGTAGCTGGGATTTCGGTTTCTCTGATTTGGATGCCGCCGTTTGTTATGGTATAGTATAGAGGGTTCATAATTTCCTGTATTTGGTTCCTATCTTTCCGGCTGCCTCTGTTTTCTTATAAGCATTTCTAACTTGCCGCCTAATCTCATCTTCCTTGAAATCAGAATCCTCAAATCCAAGCATATAAGCCAAGGCATCATCTAAAGGAACTCCCCACTCAGCCAACTCCCTTGCTCTTTTGAAAGTGGAATGGTGTCTGTTTCCGGTTGTCATAGGGAAAGATTTAGACCATCCACCTTCCAATACTTTTATAATGTTCTCGGTTTCATCATCGGAAAGGGTTATGGCAATGTTCTTTGTGGGTGTAGTCGTGGCGTAAGAAGACGGGGTTGTTATCATTTGTGTCCAGACCTTTGAGTTGTCGTTAAGGTACAAATCGGGGTCGCTGGAGAAGAAGCAACAACGACTAATATCACTCCCGGTTTTGTCGATATACTGGATGGGAAACAAGGGTGATGTTGAGAGGGAAGCAAAGTATTCCTTATGTGTAGTGTCATCGATGTTATTCTCCAACTTGACCAAAACCTTATATCCATGACCAGACGGAGACAACCAAGCGGAGAAGACATATTCATTCCTGACAAGTTCATTCCAGACAGTAATCAAATCGGAAGAAGGGATGTCATCGAAGTCCAAAACGATTAGTCCAGAGGGGGAAATGAGACCTTCTTTTGCAAACCTAGAGAACCTGCCGTTGAACATTATGATAGGCAATTCTTTTTTCTTCTCGCTATACTGGTTCTTGTCTTGATCGTATAGGATTCTCAGTGCTTCGATTTGGGATTTGAACTTCTCTATCCTTATCACTTCAAGGATGGTGTGTACCTCTTCATAGATAGGGGGATAGTGATGTTTGGTATAGAAGCAATTCCTAAGAGGTGTTTGATATTCCACTTTCTCCGGTAAATGAGAGAATACGGTAATCTCATATTGCGGGTTTGCGGGGGATTTCGGATTTGTCCCCGAAAACCCGCAATTTATGAAGGGGTTTGAGGTGTTTTCTTTCATATTATTCTCTATTTTATTGTTTATCAGTTGTTTTTCATACTCCCAACCCCAGAAAGAGGATGGAGATTTGCGGGTTTTTTGCGGGAATGCGGGCGGGCGGGATTGTTTTCTTCCCTCTTTCTTATTTTTGAGGGGGTCAGAATAAAAAAGATTATAAAAAGATAAAACCCGCCCCTTTTCCCCTCTCTCTTTGGGGTAGGGAATGTCAAAAATTATTCTTCATCCTTTACCCCTCCTGTTGTTGTAAAAGGTTTGCTTGTGGTTAATGGGTTCTTCGCTATACCCACTTCGATAGCTCTTTTTTTCTTATCATCTTCAAAAATGGTATAACTGAAATCTCTCATTCTGGCTTTGAACTCGGATTTTCCCTCCGCTTTCAAGTCATGTTCATTACAGAATTTCTTGTAATCATCATGCAGGTCCGATAGTTTCCTCTTCGTTGTATCAGAAGGGATGTAGTTGTTTTGATCCAGGAACATGAATACGCTCTCTGTCTCTTCCAGGTACTCGTTTTCTTTTGCTTCGAGGATTTTGGATTTTGATAGCTTGTAACCATTAGCCACATATCTCTTCAACCCCTCGATAGCCCAGTTCAAGATTCCGGGAGCTTCTGACCTTAGTGTCTTCGCCAACATTGGATCTGCTTTGTCTGGACTAATCTTGACATCGAAATAGACAGGCAGCAATCTTCTCCTGAATCCCGCCGATGTGTCTGATGATGTCGGCATAGCATTGGTGTTGAAAGCTAACCTTGCATAGTTCCTTATAATCTCGGGATCGGAATAAAGTCGTTTTGCTTCTACTGGCTCTCCCGATACTAGCTGCTTGAAGATACCGTTGCTCCATATCTTTCCGTTAAAGTCCGATGAATAGTTTAGGAGTTTGTTTTCTATGAGGATTCTTGTGCTGCTCTTATCCTCACACAGGCTATTGATGTTGAAGTTGGTCACGTTATCTTCTCCTAGGACATAAGTGATGACCTCGAAGAACACAGACTTACCGTTAGAGCCTGTTCCTACACATATCATAGCCTTCTCCAATTTCAATCCGATATCCAAGCAACAACCTATGAATTCCTGAACCACCAGTTGTATATCACCCGGAATCACCTCATCCAAGAATTTCTGAAACATCGGACAACCTGCATCCGGATTATACTCGTAAGGAAGCTGGTAGAACATGAAATCGTTGGCTTCATGTGGCTTTGTCTCCACTTTCCCATTCCTTATCACCAAAGTCTCATTCAGGGCATTTATCATCGACACCCCTTTTTCTCTCTTGGGTAATGGACTGTATAGAGAATAAGCAGCTTGGTCGAATAATCTCTTAGCCGTCGAGACTGTTTGTGCCTGGTATTTCGAGACCCCCATCTTGCAATAGGAATCAGTGAGGAAATGTTTGATGTCCGGCTGTTTGATAGGTTCCCAGTAAGAGCCGTTGAATACAAAGCACTGACCAGCATCCGAAAACCAAATATCATAGCCCAATTCTTTCAGCTTTTCTTGGACTAAATTTGCAATCATCACAGCTTCTGATTCCGGGGATATGTAAATCTTGTCTATTTGCTCCTGTAAGCTCTTCTTGGCTTCTTCACTGGTTGATGCACTTAAATCATTAAACAGCTTAGGATTACCGAGTTGCTTGAAATCCACCATCCCGATACCCCCCAAGCATTCCTGAAAGATGTCCTGCCATGATTTTTGTTCTTTTTTCTTTTCTTCCATATACACAAAGTTTTAGGAAGAGAGGCCAACCAAAAAAGTCAGCCTCTCTTGGTTAGCTGTCTAGAACTTGATTGCCTTGAATGAAATGGCATTTTGCGATGCCAAGGAAACAGTATTATAGTGTTTGCTAAGTTTTAAATACTCATTTACCAGGTCCTCCTTTGTAGTTGCTTGGGAAGCATGGCCCAAGTCCACTTGGTCAGTCATATATGTTGCATACAAACCTTCTGACATTTCACTACCCAATGAGTGTTTCACGAAAGCTTTAGAAAAGAGTTTCAAAAATGCCCTATTCATGATATGGAGGCCTTCTTCAATATCCTGTTTTCCTCCAATTCCAAACAGCAACAGAGAGCCATGGCAAAATTGAGCTTCTTCAACACCATCATCCACTGCTTTCTTTACCGCCGAATTAAGACTGCTTTCTTCCTTGGGATCCAGGTTTTCCTCTATCCATAGCCCTAGAACTAGCGAATGATAACCCCTAGGATCATTATTCTTAACCCAATCAATACATTCTTTGAATTTGGCGTTATTTTCCAAACCATACTTTTTGATTAATGGGCAGAGGTCTTTGATGAATTGCTGGCTCACACTGCCTGCTCCATTGTTTCCCAATGGCTTTTTAGGATGTTTCGCTAATTGAACCATATTTCCTTTATTTTTTGATTGTTGATAATTTGTTTAATCATTGAAATTGTTTTTTAAGAGGGGCCAGCATAGAGCCAGCCCCCGTTGTTTCTAACCGTAATAATCGTCGTAGTATTCAAACACACCACCCACATAGAGCTTTTTAATACCACTACCCTTAGATCCCGAGATTAAATAAAGCAAAAACTCATGCAGTGTGAAGAACTCGTCTCTGAAGTAGATCAGAATGTCCTCGAACAGACAAACCTCACTCTTCCACCAGAGTAGAGGATTCCGGGTGGCGTTTTTTGTATCGATGCTCTTGAAACGGTCTATGGTCTCTTGTAGGTAAGCATCAGGGTCAAGGATATCGATGGTTTCCTCCTCAAGGTTGATGAAATAACCGTGTGGCAGCTTGGTTGACAAGTGCTTCAAGGCATACCCTCTGTAGGGAATCTCAAACGGATCGCCTTCTGTCGTCCAAAAGGGATTCTTCTTGGGAAAATACTGGCTTAAATACTGACTGTTTACATAGTTTTCCGGGAGCATAGGAGTCTCGGACAACTCAATAATAAAAGGCTCTTTCATAGTTTTTTAATTTTAGTAACTTTAAATCATTTTTTTCGTGAGCATAGGGGCCAGCCGTTACACCAGCCCCTATCATTAAGATTAGCATACATACTCGAACACACCTCCGACATAGAGCTTCTGAATGCCATCATCCTTGCTTTTTGAAACCATGTAAAGCAAAAATTCATGTAAAGTAAAAAGCTCTTTATCGAAGTAAATCAGAATACCGCAAAACAGAGACACTTCTTTCTTCCACCAACCAAGAGGATAGATCATAGGAAGCGAAGGATTGATGGTCTGTAAGCGATTGATGGTCTCCTGAAGGTAAAGGTCTGGGTTAAGGAAGTCGATTCTTTCATCCATAATATCCATGAGGTAGCCTTGTGGAAGATCGTTTTTCAAACAATCCAAAGCATCCTGTCTTTCAGCACCTAACACATCCAACGGTTCACCTTCTCCAGACCAATAAGGATTCTTGGGATAGAAATGATGGCTCAACTCCCAACTTTCGATACGGTCTTGTGGTAGAACTGTATTTGCTGATAGTTCAAAGATAAATTCCTTATTCATTATCAGCCCCTCCATCCTAAATCATTAAAGATTATTTCATCAATGACATCTTCATCCACAATCTTTGAAGAATAGATATTGAAAAATCGCTCTGCCTCGTTCACCAAAGCATCAAACAAATACAGATGTCTGAGTTCATCAAATATTTCCCACTGGCGTTTACTCCATAGATACACAAAGTCATCTTTAAACTCCATCCTTGAAGTGTAAAAGGATTTCGATTTCTCAGAATAAAGCAAAAAATTGAAGTCAAGCAAATGATCGTTTATATCATCTGCTCGACACAAAGATGAATCCAGTTTGTCTTTACTGATTTTACCCAATTTATGAAGGCAAAGGATTCTAAAAGCTCTCGCTCTTATAACGTCTTCAAAAGTGGTGTCGGTAAGGACTTCAAGGTGAGTCTCCCCGTCTACTTCATTTTCGCCCCATGCTGCGTCCATTACTTTGAATGCTTCTTTGGCGGCTCTAAATTTCTGAATGCCCCAATAATACTGGTCTTCAATTTTTTTACTGGCTTCACCCTCACCGAGAGTTCCACCTTCTTTGATTTCTTCTTCTGTCATTTTTCTTTTTTATTTATGGTTTGAATTCAAGAAAACCGTCACTAAGGGTGCCATGACGGTCATATCACTGCCGCACCTGGCTGTGTCATTTGCAGTCAATCCAGATAGTTAGTGATTATTAGTTCTTCACCAGTACGACCGTTTCCATCTCGATTTACCATACGTTTTGCTGACACAACATCGAAATTAAAACCACCATACAGGTTTTTTATAAAATCCGTGTTGCTATAGGAGAGCATACACGAAACTCCGTTCTCAGAAAGATGCTGGAAGAGGCTATGGAGACGCAAATGGTCATCCTCGCTAAACCCGCCCTTTTGGTACCCGTCAAAGGTAGAATGGTACGGCGGATCGAAGTAAACAAAATCGCCAGCCGCAAGACCCTCGCAAGCATCCTCGAAGTCGCCGTTCATGATATCGACGTTTTTCAGGGCGGTGGAACAACTGCTAAGGTTGGCTTCATCAAACAATCTGATGCTTTCCTTCCAACCAAAGGCGGCGTTGTAATTGCCATCAGTGTTCTCACGGTACAAGCCATTGAAATTGGTCTTGTTGAGAAAAGTGAACTGAGCCGCATCTTCAACGGTCAGGTCTGTATCCGGACCAGCATCATTGAATTCGCTACGAGTTTGATAATAGAAATTTTGCTTTGCCTCTAGAGTAGGAAGACTGTTATAAACCCTCTCATAGGAAGAAAGGCTTCTGACCAACTCTTCTTTATGGTTCCTAATGCTCCGATAGGTGTTGATGAGCTTTGGATTGACATCGTTAATTACACCGTTAGTAGGACACAAGTTGAAAAAGAGCGAACCTCCTCCAACAAACGGCTCTACATACGTATGAATACAACGTGGCATTCTTTTCTTCAATTCTGGTAATAATTGGGTCTTTCCACCCAACCACTTCACGAAAGGTTTCATGGTTGATTACAATTAACTATAAAGATTTAAATTCATGAAACCATCCCTAAGGGCGCTATGGATGGTCATATCACCGCCGCACCAGGCTGTATTGATTAACTTCGACTTTAGGAGTTTTACATTAGATTTTCATTCCCTTAGCGACACTTCTTACACCTGCCTTTGAAAGATGATAGGTTTTTACGACATGCTTGATTGCATCAGACAAATTTTTGCCCATAAGTTTGGAAGCATAGAGGGAACAGGGGATGGCATTATAGAGAAGATAGAGTATCCTCCCTTCGCCTCTTGTTGTTGTGTCTATTTCATCGAACATGAAAACGCTTCCTTGAGATAGTAAACTGCCAAGAAATCCTTTGGAAATCTTTTCACCAAAGACATCAAGCCATACAGGATTCACGGTCTGCTGATCCGCTTTGTCACATGAATCAAGAAGGCCCTGGAAATAGCCCTCGTCGTTAATGATCTTCGTCAGGATAGTCAAGCCTTCACCTTTAGCAAGTATTTGGCTGAGTATTATGCTAGACTGTGAATCGTTTTGCTTCAAGACAGCGTTATGAAGAGAAAACGCTTTTGCTGTTAACTCTTCACAATCATTACCTGAACCTACTCCCGAATTGGAAAGCTTTTGATATTCACGGATTGCCTGCCATAAGTATTCCTGTAACTTAAAGGTGGTGAGGAATAGTTCGGAATCGTAATCTATGACAGGCCATACTGTTCTACCATCTTTCAGCTTACCAGAAGCAAGCAAATGGGCATTGGGATCGTTAGTCATCAAAGAACTATTTGCCTTGATTTGGTCTATGGTCATAAACACTTCATCGTTAGTGACCTTCAATGGTCTTGCTAAAAACTTAACTTTCATCATATTTAATTATTTTCTAGTCATACCTCCCCATCAGGTTGCCCGTCAGGGGAGATTTCGGGCTGGTTAATGGTTATGATTTCTTTGTCTTGTTGAATTCTTTGTATGCAGCTTTGAAGAGCTGTTTACGGACAGTGTCTTTATCCAAGTCTTTGTCCTTGTTCCTCTTAGCTCCGGTGATTTCAATAGCCTTACCTGGTTGGATACTATTGATGAATTCAACCATGGTCTTTGTTGCCTCTTCGGTACCATTCAATCTAACAAGGTCATTCCAGATTTCGATAACCGTTTCAGGAAATCTCTTGGTCTTCAGAAGATTGTCATCACCTTCACCAAACTTCGAAACACAGGCTCGTCTGACTCTCTCAGCATACTCCATGTTTTTCATCAACTTCTCAGCTTCCTCCTTGGTAGCGACCTTATTGATGGTGGTTTTGGAGATGTTTCCGATGTTGAAGGTCGACCACTCACAAGCAGCTGTGAACTTGTAGCCCTTTTCTTGAAGTTCGTGAATATGCTTGAAGAGCTTGGTTCTCAAATCACTCGGATCGAACAGTCTAGGAATGATGTAATCTTCACCTCCCCACTTGCTCACATTCTCATTGATGATCTTGAATTGCTTCTTGGTATCGATTTGGTTCGACTTGTTCTTCACAGGAAGAACTGCATCCAACTGAGGCCATTTGTCTTCAGCACACGTGAAAGCAAAGTTGGCTCTACCATGACCATCCATAACGGCAAGAGCATCGTCTCCGATCGAATCGTCCTTGTGTGGGTCATTAGAGAACCTTGCAACCGGGATGTTAGCTTCAAGAGCAACCTTCACTGGAATGACAATCAAGGGGTGCTGTGCGCCATCTTCAATCAAGGACTTTCCAGTGACGTTTTGGTCTCTACCGTGCTTTCTGTTGTACTCGATACCTACGATAGCAACACCATCCTTGTGTGCAGCAGTAAGATCGAGAGCAACTCTTCCACTTGGGGTTTTAGCTGCGTGGTATCTGGGATCTGCAATGATTCTTTCAAGTTCCTCATCAAAGACCTCTGTTTCACGCTTCAGGGTTCCGTCTTCCGCAAAAGCATCTTTCGTACCTTCACCTTCAATAGGCTGCGTAGTGTCAACTGGTGTTTCGTTTTCACCGTTGTCGTTAGAGTTAACATTCTCGATAGTTTCTTGGGGGATGACAGCTCCCTCCTGGCTGGCAGAGGCAATCGGATCTACCGATGCTTCTTGCTGGATGCTTTTTTGTGCTTCCATAGTTGTGTTATTTAAATGGTTATAAGACTCGATGTTCATTTCACACACAATGCCCATACTCTCCAAATGCTTCTTCATTGGGATGTACACGGCCCAGGTCGATTGGTCAGAGCGGTTGCCGTTCAAGACTACCACATCCACCTCACCGTTCTGGAGGTTCATGATCACGTTCGGGTCGGTTGTGCCGCCCATTGCCGTATAACCCTTCTTATTAGAATAGGTGTTAGCTCTCCGGAGACCTTCGGCATCGTATCCGAAGTTGAAGCATCTGGTGTTGATTCGTGTGTTCATTTTTCTATTCTATTTAGTTTGTGCGTCCCCCGTCGTGGGGGGCTTCATAAATAGAATGGAAAGTGGGGGTTTGACAGAAATTAAGCCTTTTCTGTCATGGAAAAAGGAAGATACAAAATTTCAACTATCTGATAATAAACGATTTAAAAAAATCGATTTTTTTTATTTCTGTCAGACAGTAATTCCTTAGTGTTTCTATACGGGCTTTCTCAGGCGGCTAGGTTTAGATAGGAGTCTAATAGTTTTAGCGCACATTGGCTCTTTATATGTTGGAACAAAAAAAGCCCCGGTTTACCATCTGGGGCTTGTCGAGATAAATGTGTTCTTGCAAGTTATTTGTCTTTACAATATGGCTTAAATATTACTGGTAATCTGTCTCTTAGATATTCGATCAAGCCTTTAATCTCATAAAGATTATGTGATAGAATATACTTCTTTTGCTCGTCTCCATAATTTTTCAATAAAACCGATAACTTTAACGCCGCTTTATTCTTCTGGTCTGATTCTAACAAAGGCTCGACTTCCTCGTATTTTTCAAGCATAGTCATAAAAGCATCAACCGAGTTCCTGGCAACAACCTCAATTCTTTTAAAGGTTCTCTCGTAAGAAGATTTCACTCCTTGAGCATTCCAATCTTTTGCAATTGGAGGAATGGTCCCTTGAGCCGCATAATAAATAAGAGCTGCACCAAGATTCTTCATAATTGTTCGTTTTGACTCTCCTGCAACACTATCGGGGTACTTAAACTCCCCTAGGTGTTCACGAATCAAAGGCCAAACATCTCTCTTTATCGAATCTCCCAATTCGTCTTCTGCGGCATTATAGTACTTCGTATCGTACCACTTTCCTCTATGCCTTCCCTTTTTCTTTCCTTGCAATAGAGGGTATGCAAAAGTTTCATAATCTCGGTCTGTTAGATTAGGGTCAACGGTTATGGTTTCTTGGTTGTAATCAGCCGCCGATAACTGTTCGGGCAGAGGCTCTTGTGAAACATTTTCGTTTGAATCTAATGTTAATGTTGACACTTCTGTAGCATCAAGGCTTCCCCCGTTGATTATGAGCTCAACATCAACCCCCATTTTCCTACTGATGACTTTGAAATGCTCATCTTGAAGGAGACGATTTATCATTGCTTTTTCTTGATAGGTAAAGCAATATGTCATTTCGCGATAGCACTTACAAAACTCTTCCAACCAAGGCCTAATAGGCTTCCCCGCCTCACGTTCTTTATCTAATAGGAAAAACTTCCTTATTTCGGTAAAGCCATTATTGATATATTTTATGGTCAAAATATCTTCTGCCAATTGTAAACGTTGTTCTGATTTCGTTCCATATTTTTGAGCAAATGCAATAAAGAAACCTATTTGGGTAAACACCGCGCTCAAATCGAATCTTTGCGCTGCTTCCATCAACTTATCCAGATTAGCCTGCAACACTCCTTCCAAAACGGTTGGATTATCTCGTATTGCTCCATCAAAGCCCTTTAACAGCATCTTTCTATACTCAATCGGCAAAACTTTAAGGAACAATACTATATCTTCAATCTCAGCAAGAAATTCACCTGATATTTTGTCATCCAATACTTGACACTTCCTGTTTTCCTTGATAAAACGAAGGATTTTACGTATTGGTTCTTCTACACAAGCAATAACATAATTTTGATTGGAATACTCTAGCAAATTAGGTTCCAAAGTTTTTTCACTTTCTATCAGATATCTTCTTTCTTCATCAACTTCCGCAACTATTTCCCTTAGTTGATGTTCATATTCGTCAAACCATTCTTTTATGCTGTTCAGAAATAAATCAGTAGTCATTCCTATACATTTTTATCGCCACAAAAATACAAAAACACACGAATTATCCACACCTCTCCGATCAAGTGTGAACAATATATCCTTTGTGAGATTTTTGAGTGAAAAAGGATTTTGAAATAAGCGTTTTACTCCTAATGTCAACGGAAACTCTTATAAGCGAGGAAGGTACAAATTGCTTTCCGATAAAAAAATGATAGATACTTTAGAATTATACTTGAAATTGTTTGGTGAGGGAAGTACAGTACCCACCAACGGCCAGAATAACAACACGAATGCAGCTGGCTATACTATTGAAGAAAGAGCATTCATTGAGGACTCATTTATCCCGGAAATTATATCACCCGAACCTGTCCCTGAAATGAAGGATGACATAGATCCAGAGATACTATTATTGGCCAAGACTTATGGTCCTCTATCAAATGGGGTAAAGATTGAATTGAGTTTACAGGAAGCATTACAGCTTTTCCCCAGACAAAGGAAAAGAAGCGATGCGTACAAAAGCCTGATTAAGAAGGTGAAAAAATTGTTTAATGCCGAACTAACAATCGGCACAAAAAGGAAATGAATATGAATAATGTAAATCAAAACACAACTACAACCACTACGTATGAAGGAGTGGTTTACAGCTATACCAATACTACAGCAGGTGATGAATGCGGTTTTAGGTACATAGGAAGCACATCGAACGAGTATGTGAGAAAATCTTTATGGAACAGCAGCAAGACAAAAAAGTATGCCGGGGATAAAGTGAACGGCGCAAGGAAGAGATTCGGTATTGCATCTTTTAAGTATGAAGTCTTAGCCACGATAAAGTGTTCCGACCCACAAGAATTGAAAATTGAGTTGGAAAAGGAAGAAGCAAAATACATCAGGCAGTACAATTCAATCGAGAAAGGATACAACATGAGTGAAGGCGGGCAAGGTAAAAAGGGTATGAAGCTAACGGATGAGGTGAAGAGGAAGATTTCGGATTCACATTTCAAAATCCCGATGAAGGTGTTTAACAGCCTGACAAAGGAAACAAAGATTTACAGGTCTATGAGTGAAGTGAACCGAATACTAAAGGTCTCGCTCAGTTATCTTCACGGGATATTCGTAAGCAAGACAGCAAAAACATGGAACAATTATCAAATATCAGTAGCATAAAACTGGAGGAAGAACAATGAAACACAGCATAATATTCAGTGGAAATACAGTGATATGGTTGAATCAGGATGAAACCAAGATTATAGAGCAAATGAACAAGCAACTGGAAAGGTTTTATGGAGACAAAGTGAAGGTTGTGTCAGTGAAGGACATGGGTAAAGATGATCTCGAAATTAAAGTGGAGAGGGGATTGAAGGGGTTGTATTTTATTGATGGTGGCTGGATAAATCATATAGACGAAAGCATAATTACGGGCATGAGTGAAGATGCTTTTATTCCCGGTCCCAATCAGCTCCTATTCCCGATAATCCCTTATGGTGACGCTTTCTTTTCACCAGACGAGGAATTCTACAAGCTCTATAAACGACAAATCAAGGTGTTCACAGATGAAATCGTTGATGATGTGGATATTATTTCTACGCCATCAGACCTAACGATAACATTGAAATATAAGGACACAACACCGAGACGATACAAGCAGGATATTTTCGATTTGGAAAAGAAGTATGGTAATCTATGGTTCCTTAGAGGTCAAACGATAAGGACAACATTACAGGATTTCTCTCAGATTTGCACAAGGAACCAGCCCAAAGTTTCAGCGTATAGAGGGTTGAAGCAGTTTTTGTTGGACACTTATAACATTAAGCTCGAACTAACATCCAACAAAACCAAAGTGTAATAATGAAACACAAAAGGACAACAGGATAAAAACCTGTTGCCCTTTCTTTTTTCATTTCTTAAGTTATTAATCAATCTACCTTTTTAAAAAATCTTTCAGCGATATTGTGTTGATATTTAGCCCTTTTGCTTTTACTTGCAAACCATTATCTGATGTAAGCAATATCGGATTCTCGTTTTTGTGTTTTAAGGCAACAGTAAGGATATTGTTGTCTGGAGATCGTTTGTCAAAATCCGCAGGAAGTAAACTAGGATTAGACAATTCCATACTAACATTGGGTTTGTCCATTGCGTTGTTAATGTTCTTCAGTGCCTTTTCAACATTTCTTTTTCCGTCCGCGTCAAGTTTTATCTTCAAATGATCCAATTCGTCAATTACTTTTGCCGATAGTATCACCGAATAACGGGGGTCTATCTTTGATATGATATCGGGACAATTAACAAACACATTTGTGTCGATGATATAAATGTTTTTTTTCGTTTCAGATTTTACCGCCCGTTGTTTTTTGGTTTCGAATTGCGAAAGATCTATCTTGTCGAGCACTTTTACTCCAGGCAAAATAGGGGTGTCTTCCCTATAGTTAGATTTCTCAGGAACTATTTGGCTGGCGGTTTCTGAAATAGAGTCATCCATTATAGTTGAAGTACCATCAGGCTGTATTCTTGCACAATTTTCAACAAAAGATTGTACAATTCCTGATGCCGTGTGCATTTGCTCCAGAGGCATGTCGCATAAGAGCAGAGTGGTACCTCTGGAACGGCTTGTTGCAACGTTAAATCGTTTCTCGTCTAGTGCAAAAGACGGCTTCCTTCCTGGTATGTAATATATTGCATAGTCCACTGTCATTCCCTGGATTCTATCCACGGTTTCAATGGTCAGATTTTTCAGACCCAAAGGTGTCATATAATGCTTTTGCAGTTTTTTTGCGCTATCAATAAACGGTGTAATAACAGCTATTTCAGCATCGGGATAGTTTTTCGAGAACTGATCCAATATTCCACCAATGACAACCAAAGCTTCATTACTGCAAATTGCATTGGTAAAGCCAAATGTGGTATGGTATATTACGCCTCCTTTGTCCATCAAAAAAGGACTTGATATTTTTGAAAAATCGGGAACGCCTGGATTGACCGAGCGAAGCCTTCTATCATAGAATAATCCCGTAAGTTTAGCACTATTTGCAGAAAGTCTAAAAGTTGTAATAATTCTAAACGACGGAAAGTCTGTCCCTAACGCAAAGGTTTTCAATCCCTCAATTTGAGTGGCGACATTGAACATCTTGTATTGAGCTTTCTCAAGAGATTTTACGATTGGTGGCAATTGCATAGGGTCGCCAACAATAAGACAGCGTTTGCCTAAAGATTTGAATGCGGCTATAGCTGTTAGAAACGCTTGGGAGGCTTCTTCGATTACAACTAAATCAAAATCAGGAATGCCGAACTCTTTCAAATTCTTCTCGCCAAATATACCTGAAAGAACGTAATTAGTGGAGCAAAGCAACTCACCACAAGGCACTACTAATCCTTTTGGCGCCGCCTTAAGCTCTGGAGCTTGTGCCAATTCATCTGACGAAATATTCGTCTTGAAGATTTTGTTGTTGTTTAGAAAAGGTTTTAATGGCTCTTGCAGAATCAACTCCATTAAACCTTTGTTTGCCATTGTCGTAGCACAAACCGTTTTACCTTGCTTTAGGTAGTCTGCAATTATACTGGCAATAACATAGGTTTTTCCCGTTCCAGGTGGGCCTTGAAGAATGCAGCAAGCATTTCTTTCAAGTGTTTCGAAAACCGTTGAAGCGATAGCATTTGGTTTTTCCGGCGAATAACATAACTCATTAGGATGCCATTCTTCGTATTCGATTTTTGGTTGGAGCATCAGCTCTGGATTTTCGGGAAACAAATCTATATATTGCTTTAGATTATATAGATAGTCTATAGGAGGATAGGGGTCGAAAACAAATACAGTGAGGCTTTTTCCCGCCGCTGAACTTTTTTGCAGCAACTCATACAATTTAATGGAAACCGAAGCGCATTCAACATGGTCATATCCGTCGTTAGAAGGAAGGTAGTGTAAAGGCATTATTTCAGACATACTCGAATGTGCTTCGATATTATGTAATAATGACTCCAATGAACATGTCCAATTTTTTAGTTGTGCCCCGTATTGTGTGAAACCTTCTTTTTTTATAACCACGAAAGATTTGAGAGTTTTCATTCTAGGGGCATATCCAATCGGAAACTTAACAACCACATGGGCAGTCGATGGAATAACTTTTTCTACATAACCCATCGTCACCAATCCCTGTTTCAACAATGCACAAACAGGTGTGGACATCAAAGTTTGTTGCTCCTGTTGCATCTGGTGCAACTGGTCACCAAAAAACCATTTATATTGCTCAAGTTTGTTTTCCATATCAATAGTCATCCATATTTTCTTCTTGGTTATCGTTGTCTTCAATTGGGGCAAACAGCGAATCTGCCATGCCTAGATTTGCCATTCGGATTAGAGTATAAGCTTTCCCGGTTACTCCTTTTAATACATGAGAATACAAGTCGTCAATTGCCGCATATTTGTCTTCTCCTGTTAGTTTTATCAAAATATCATCTTCCCCTATCCATTTTTCCAGTTCTTCTCTAGTAAGCCAAGCAAATTCATTGGCATTATTTCCTAGATATGCAAGAACGACACATCTTTCATCTGAAACTTTTTCCCAGATTGAGGGGGAAATGAAAAGAATTCCTCCCGCCGCACTGCATTTGTGAACATATTTTCCGCCTTTCAGTTTTTGCTCTTTCTGCTCGGATTGAATGAAATCGGACTCTGCTTCCTCTGGCTCAAACTGATGCTCACATAGCCATTTATACATACGCAGTTGAGCGAGATAATTGGTATCTGCCACCTCTTCGGCGGTCATATCTACACCGAGCAATTTGTTCATTTTTTCCAACTCATCTTCAGAGGCAGGAGCTGTATCGAAACCTCGTGCGATTGCCTTTGATTTAAATCTTTCTACGTCTTCTGTGGAATAGGATTTAGGCTCTCTTGGCGAGAAGGTGCTTCTTCGTGTAGGATGCATGCCACCAGAGGCACCCCCTCTGCTGCTTCCAGTATTAGTTTGTGGACCCGTATTTTCACCTCTAGTTAGGCCATTTTCATTTGTTGTCGTGTCTTCTTCTGTGCTATTACTATTAGGAGCAGTGGGACGGCTTGGCAAAGTTGTGAGTTTAAGTTTTGGAGAAGACTTTTCAAGGACGTTTCCAAAAGGTTCCGTTTCGTTCGGTGTCTGTGTGGACACCTGGGTTGTTTCGGTGGAAAATTCAAATTCACCTGAGACTTCGTCAACACCATGCTCGGGATTGGCTTCTTCCATTTCATATTCGGGCAATGGTTCGTCTCCTGCCGCCTCATAATAAGGGAATATTTCTTCATAATCGTCCTCATCCTCATAATCACTTTTCACAGTATGATTCAATTTTTCAAGATACGATCTGAATACCGCGTCATTTAAGAATCTGTTGCAATACTTTTCGATGCAGTAATCAATGGTTTTGCTTCCGTCTAATACGTCCTCGCATATATCATCAATTGTGCTTATTCCCAGTATTTTCTTCAATCTATTACAAAACTTGGAATAAGTTCTCATGTGATACCAAGAATCGACATAATAAAAGTTCTTTTTGTCATTGTCAACAAAAACCCTTTCTAAATCATTGCGGATATTACCACATCCTAACTCAATGGACTGACAGGTGTAATAGCGGAAAGATTCTGTTATGCCCACATACTCTTCAAATAATTGCTGATACTTGTTCTCATTTTCAATAGCTGCTAAGATCAATAGTTTTGGGGCAAGCTCTTTCAATATTGCTTCGGTTTCGTCTTTTTCGTTGACCGGAGTGGAAACAAAGTCTTTTTCAAATAACATCCTGATCCGCATTAGTTTGCAAAAACGTTCGAAATCCCCCACATCGTTGGGGAAAGATGTGGTTTGGATTAGGTTTTCGTTGCCGCTAAATATTTTTCTTTGTTGCTCAGCTGAAGGATGAATAACGCTTAGAGCTTTTATTTGTGTTTTCTGACCTTTGCAGTTCCGCCACAATGCATTTTCTTGCTCTCGGTAGCTTTCAACAGCTTCATCGTTAATCGAATCAGAGCGTAATATCCAGTTAATTATCGTAGTCCGTTTTTCTTTCTCGGTTTCTCTTATAGAAGCATTTGGACTGAGGAGATAGTTGAGACAGTCCGTGAAATCAAGGTGATCGGAAAAAGGCAAAGAGAAGAACATTTCTTTGTTTCGGTCATCATCCAAGAACCTATCCACAATGTCTTTCAGCGGCACTTTCTCTTCAAAACCTGGGCAGCAGCAAGCATAGTCAATAATCTCAGGCGAGTATAGCTCTCCTGGTTTGGCAATAGAATTTTTTGTAGGAATGCATCTAACTTCGTCAAAACAGTGCTCCTCAATCCAATTTTTTACAAAAAAGGTTTGTTTGCTGAAACATTTGTTCCAATAATAGATGGCGAACTGTCTGTTGTTGTTCAACAGTTTAATATCATTCTTTTGAAAGGCTTTGTGAATCTGTGTTTTGTCTTTGAAAAAATCGATGACAATATCTTTGTCGCCTTCATCCAAATATTCATCAGATAAGTAGTTTAGGCTATTTACACAATTACCCTCAAAGTCACAAGATGGCCTATAAGCAGAGCCAAGCGTTATTTTCTCATCTTTCAGATATTTTCCGTTTTTCGTGATATATTCGATGTCAGATATCAATTCTTTATCAAAACGATAGGTTTGACTAAGTTTTGCAAGTTCCCTTACAAATTGAACGTGGATGGATTCCTTTTCTGGGGTGTGTTGGATGCGTTTAACATATTCCTCGATTTTGACTTTGGCACAAGTTTCTCTGCCGTTGATAATATTGGTTCCTCCAAGCGATTTTGCCGTCAGAAGGATAATGTCCTTGTTGTTGTTGTAAATTTCAGGTGCGACTTCGTTCCCAATAGTAATATATCTGAACGGTTCCGTCTTTTCCTCGATTGAATCAAAAACAACACACTTGGATAAAAGCCTAAACTCGCCAGAGCGAGTTCTAACTTTCAAAAATTTCAGTTTGTCTTTGTATTCATCCCAGTTCTCTTGAATCAAGGCTTTATTCCTTGTAAGAACAGTTACAGCTGAATCGTCATTGATATTTGACAGGTTCTTTATAACGGCTTCCAACACCGCCTTGTCATCTGATTTCAGCTTAAGCTTTCTAAACAGTCTTATCCATTCAGGGGCATCTTCTTCGTTTTCCAAATAGTCGGATGATACGAACTGAGCTTGAGGGTTGTATCTTCTGATTAGGAATTCGATCCCATCTTTCTGGTAATGGTTTGATACATATAGGTAGGTACACACGATACGCTTGCCCTCCGTGCTGAACAACGACAATCCTTGTAATTTTGTATAATCACTGATGCTTCTTTGGTTTCGCATGATCCATCGCCAAAAGTCAATGTTTGTTTCTTTACCAGTTATAGAATTTGACAGTTTTAAATTATCGATGGCATTTTGTATGCTATATGTTTCAATTTTTAAATGTTGGCGGGCGTTCTTGTCTAATTTATCTGAGTATAACTTTGAAACGACAACAAACGAGGCTTGAGACGACCAACTCTTATTACAAAGCTCTGCCAATGTCTCGTCATACTCACATAGTGTCTCGTTGTTCCTTTCAATGATTGTAGAATTATCATAAGACAACAAGGGCATGTCTTCTAACATAGAAAGCTGAAAAGAACTGTCAAAGATCGTTTTGGAATCCCTCTGGAGATATTCAACAAATGCAACAATTTTGGAAGCCTCATTCAATTGGGTGAAGATGTCTTTCCTATTTCTACAGACGACATCGTTGAAGAATGATTTGTTTGTAAATGTCATTACGCCAAAGGATTGACGCAAGAAACTTTCTAAAACTTTTTTGTTGTCATCTTCAACAAGTTTAAAATAGTCATTATGAAGACTATACATCAATTTGGCATCTATCCATTTGTGATGTGTATTGTCTTTATATGACGTGTTCTCGCCAAACGGTTCAGAGTCAAAGTAACGGATGTCATCGGCGCTCAAATATACTTCATTACCAGCCGTGTCCAAGCATCGAAGCACATAGTTCTTAAGTTGCCCTTCTTTGTCTTTCAACAGTTCCCTGTTTCTAAACATGTACAATAGAAACGATGAGTTGACATCAAAATCATTCTCAATGGCCGTGTTAATGTTGCCTCGGAAACCATCATTTCCCACAATATAGTTGCGAATGAATGTATCTTCATCAAAACAAGTAACCCCCAACCTTTCAAATACATTTTTTATTGGTGATTGAATGTCATCACATAAATATTCGTGAGAAACAATTTTGACGCTATTGTCTCCCAGCCATTTTGAATGACTTAATTTATACGAGTTTTCGTCAAAGAAATATACTAATCCATCAAAGCCGAAAACGGTATGCTCGTCTTCATCGATGTAGGGAAACTTGTCTGTTTTATCAGTTAAGTCAACATCGTTTTCAGCGACAAATCTGAAAAACCCTATCGAATTATTAATGTTTTCCAACAGTTTGACGGCATCTTCACAATCGAAAACGTATCTGTTTAGCAGCTCAGCAGGGTCGAATGGTTTGAATCGTTCTTTGGCAAATTCATTCCAGAGAGCGTTGTCTTCGAAAAAATCTCTGGTTGATTGAGTTAAGTGGGGTATGAATATGCGTAGAAATGAAATGGATGAACAATGGCTATCGAAATCGTAGTATAGTTCATTTGCGCTAAACAAATCTCCCTCATACTCGATGAAAATCTCCTCGTTGGAAAAGTTCTCCAATTGACCTTTGTTTAAGAGGTGATTGATGAATCTATTGTTATTAATGTCATTTTTTAGCCAGCCTATAAAACTTTCATCCGAACACTTTTTTCTAATGTCGTCAAAAGTAATGGTAAGATTACCAGGTGAGTGTTTGAACAAGAAGTCCTTGAAAGCACTAGATTCTCTAAGCTCCTGTATTGGAAGGCAATGTTCTGAAAGACCAACCAGCGATATAAAGTCTTTATCGGACATCACATTGTCTCTACTGATATCCGTACGGTCATCTATTATTTGGTCAATGCAAACATAAGACTCTCGACCTTCTCTGTTGACCACAGGTACGAAAGGTGTTTCTTTAATAAGTTGCTCAAACTCGTCTTGAAACTCTTTTATGAATTTTTGATAGCCAGAATGACGCTCAATGCATTTGTCATAGTTGGGAATCAGAGCAAAGACCGAATCCAATTCATATTTTCTTTGTTCAATTAGTGTCTTGATCCAATAGAAAAACTGCCGTCCTGCAATCTTCGCAATCTCATGGTTCAATTCTATGTCTTCGATGTCATCGCGAGCACCATTGGGAACCATGTCTGTGTTCATTAGGAAATCAAAGCCCCAATGTGCTTTTTTTGCAGGCAGATAACAGTAAAGATTCGCGTTTTCCACAGAAGCGAGCCTCCTACCTTCTATTTGACAAGCAAACTTAATAGTGGTTTTGTAGAAATCTTTGTATTTTTCGGGGATTTTTGAATCACCCTCTTCAATCTCATCGTTAATCTGAAGTCTAATTCTTTCATCAATATCAGCTGGAGGTAGATCCGAAATACACCATTTGTCGCTGTCTTTGCTGCGTATTATAGGCTCATGACCCTCACAATAGAATGTTACTTTTCCAATTTTGGGAATAAACAGCAGAACCCTTTCCGTGTCAAAGACCTCGTTAAATAGTTTGAAAAAGTTTGAATCAGATTCATATAATGTTGAATGCTTTATTGGTCGCAAAGCGAACTGTACCTTGAATTCTTTGGGGTCAACAGCATTAAAGGCTTCCTGAACCTCAGGATCAATAGATCGGAACGGAGTCCAAATAGGAAGTATCTGCCAAGGTACGTCCTGAATGTCTTTACTGTCTTGCCAGTCAAATCGGAACGAATAATCTCCAGTTCTCAAATAAACATAATTGTTGTCGAGAAAAACCGTTTTAAAGCCAATTCCTTTGTATCCGATTGCCTCGGTGTTATCTGTTTTCTCTTTGTCATTGATGCTACAGATAGCCGCAATATTTCTTGGGGAAAAATATGCGCCAGTATGCTGAAAAATCAGGTAATTCTTGGTTAACCTGAATTCAACATTTACCGGAATGTCTTTCCCAAACTTTTTTGACGGATAATCGTTGGCATTCTGTAATAGCTCGTATATGAACACTTCTTTCCCGCTTGCCGTCAATTGATTCTTTAGGGTGTCAAGCGTCTTTACGATAATTTGGGATGCACTTGCAGGATAATCAATAATGTCATCATGGATGCAATCAATTATTGCCTCTGGTCCGAAAAGCGCTACGGGTTTCTTCGTGTCTATATAAAACCAGGGATTCTCTGCCGTTGAATTTGGTGACAATATCCATGAGAACTTATAATACCTGTTATATTGTGGAATCTCCAAGTTGTCGTTAAGACCTCCGACATTGACTTTTGTGTTTATTTTAGAGAAATCCGATCTGCGGATGTCAATAACAGCATATCTAGAAGTGTCTTGCACGCCATCTTTGGTAACATAGCGTATCTGGCCAATAAAACAATCATCCTTTAGTTTCCAATTTTTTCGTATTAGCTTTATCTCTTTGGAACTGTCATGTCGATATGTAGAATCTCTTTTCTCTGTTTTTTGCCCTTTTCTATCGATTATTCCTGAGGTAATCTCATGGTATTCCGAAATGCCCAAATCAATAGGTTGGCCAGGATAAAACCATGCCTTGTATTTCAGAGGAACCTGCGTTATGTCCTTTCTGTTGTATACCACTCCAGTAATTCTTGCAGTTTTGTCCTTAGTATAAAAGGCATAAAGATTGTCTTCTTCGCTCTTGAACACAAACACAGCGGGAGTTATTATCACCTTCCTTAAGTCATCATCAGTATATGGATTATCATATAGACTTTGAATCGACAATTCAAGAAGTGGAGCAAGTTCCTGAGCTTCCTCCGTTCGCTCAGTTTCTGGATTCATCACTTGGTTTGGGAAGTTATAATAGCCCAATAATCTAAACTTGGTATTATTAAGGTATGACATAATGGTTTTGAATTCATTTAGTTTCATTTAGTCCCATGCTGACCACACTAAAGTGGGAGTCGGCAAAATTGCGAAGGAAGACCTCTGTTATTTACTATCCTTTCTTGCCCTGGTATGGATGACTATAACTCGCCGTATTTATTATGCAAAAATAGTAAAAATGCAGATAGGGAACACTGTCGTTTATTATTTTAGATTCCCTGCCATTACAAAAATTCTACCTAAATTGGCTTCTCTAATCAGCATACATAGAAATATGAAGACAGAATGTCGTGAAGTTTGGCGTGATCGGCTCGTTTTTTCCCAATAATATCTTCGTATGAAATATCAATTAGAGGGTATGCATCATAACCGGGCGTGATTTCACTTGCTTTGCAAACCGAATACTCATAGGTTTTGGGGTTGATTTGCAAGACACAATCCTGGTATAGATTGTTTTGAAGGCATTCCTCGATCGGCCTGAAAACTTCATAAGTAAAATCAAGAATGTCCTCGTATTTAGTAAAGCCGTATTTGTCTATTTTCGGTATCACCTTTTTACTAATTACTATTTATGTGTGCTGCTTCATATTGGCGCATTCATATTATAGATTTATCATTATCATCTATCACAGAAATCACAGAAATAATTTCATCTTGTGATTGTACAGGTTCTTCTTGTTGTTGTTTGAATTTGTACCGATCGAATGCACTCCTGAAGGTTGCCTCATCTACCTCCATCTGTTGCGTCAGTTTTATCTTTTCGCCTGTTTTGAGTACCAGCACTGGACCGTCAATGCTTCTATTGATTTCCTCGACATCCCCCCAAGGAATGAAAATGTCGTCGATAGTTTCTTTCTTCTTGTTGTATATACGTTTGGCACATCCCTTCATTTTCACTCCCTCTTCACTTATTTCTAAATATGAATGCCAAGCTAATCCTTCTTTTATTGTGAAGGCCAAGTAAATAACTAAGGAAATGGAAAGCAACACCATCAATACTATAAGAAGAGTGTTGGGGCGTTTCCTGATATTGATTATATCTAGTATCAAAGTGAGCATAAAAACAATGAATGTTGCTATATGCATCCAAAAATAAAAATGATTGGTGTATTTTTTTGTCTCCATGGGAATATTTGGTTTTTATTGTTTGTCTTTCTTTCAGGTGACAAAAATACGAAAATGTATGAGCAATTTGCAAGGCTCATCTTTTTTTCATCAGCCACAAACATCGCCAATTTCCCCCGGACAATTATAGTTACAACCATTTTTATCTCTATTTCTATTATCTATATATAGGGAGACAGAAAAAAATGGTTCAGATTTGGTTATCTTTGCAAACCCTAATGTAATCGTCAGTGTAATGGTCCAAATACATATCATAATCCTATCCTATCTTGTGGAAATCAATCTTATAGCATTTGTATTATATGGGATTGACAAGAAAAGAGCAATACGAAATGAATTCACAACACATGACTTTAATATGGTTTTAAGGATTTGGAGAGCAAAAATATTGTGGAGAAAAAGTATTTGGGTTATAACGCCTACGCTTATTAACGATCTTAAGGATTTCTTCAAATTGACATTTTTGGTATAGATGAACCAAGGCTTTATTATCATTTATAGTGCTATCTTCTTCGCTGAATTTAGTGCTATCTTCTTCGTTGAATTTAGTGCTATCTTCTTCGATGAAAATGAATTTATTAATCTGTTTTGCTGTATTGATGACATCAGTCAGAATTTTGTTTAATTTTTCCTCATTCTCATCTTTTTCTTTTTTAAACGATTCATCATCAGGATATTTTTTCGAATTTTCCAATGCTTTTTTATAGGAATTAAGTACTTCTGAATTCTCCTTGTTTCGAACAAAACAAGGTAGTTTGCTGAAGTCAATCAAATGATTATTAAACTTGAGTTGTGTTACATCACTGTTTATGTATATGGATATTTCAAGAAATGAAAGAAACCACAATTCATATATATCAGAATAGTCAATCGGGAAGTTTTCGTTGTAATTCTTGGGAAAATCATCCCTGAACTTCCTCAGCATTTCTGGAGAGTTGTTTTTATCATACTGTTTGAAGAAAACATAAATCTTACGTGGATTCTGACCTTCTTTGAATTTTTTATATGCGAAATTAAGTTCTTCCTGGGTGTATTTTCCGCAATTTTTCCAAAACAGAACAAGGCATATCTCACAATTTGCTAATGATTTATTATACATGTCTTGAAGACGACGGCCTTGAATTGCTTTATCCTTAAACTCCCATTGTTCTGCCTCAAATTCAATGTTTTGTAGACTCATTGCCTCATTTATTATCCTAATAAATCTCGCAAAAGAATCGCGTTCTTCTTTTAATTCACTAGATGAAGCTAAAAAAACTTTCTTTTTTTTCCATTACCATACAAGTGATTCGTATTATACGACATGCAAAAATAGGAAAACAATAATATGTAGCAAAAAAAATCGAACCTTTTACGGTCCGTTTTCTCGCATATCTGAAGGTGCTTTAGCCTTTGTCTATAACACTATGACCTTTTTTCCATTGCTAAATCTCTGTCAAAGGCTCTTGGATTTTACTCTTTTCGTATTCAACAAACTCTCTCATGACACTCACTAAGTATTGATTATTGATTTGAGAACATAATTCATACATTATTGAATCAAAAAGATCTTCATCGTATTCTGATACATTATTTAAATCTTTAGCTTTTAACAATTCATTTAACCTAGTTACATCTTTAGTCTTTATGGTGTCATTTTGAAGATTTTCAAGATTTTGATAAAAACAAAGAACATTTGACCTGTAGAGCTCTAATAACGAATGAACATCGCTCAAAACAGCCATGAGTTGGCCATGATGGTTTTCTATTATTCTGCAATACTCTTTTTCTTTTGCATCTCTGCTGTTTTCAATTGGGAGATAGAAGTAGTATTTGGTATAAGTTGTAGTTGCTTTAATAATAAAATCATCAATTATCTGATAATAAGCTGAGTAGTTTAGTTCATCCCCTGCATATTTGCTTTCCGCATGTGCTAATTCAATACTTGCTAATTCGTCTAATACCTTCCCGGCCTCAATAATTTCCACATCCACAAAACTTGATGAGGCTGATGTAAAATCTTTCAGCCAAGATAGATATTGGGAGTGCTTTGCAACTGCAATACTCTCTTTGTGATTGCTCTTTATTGTTACAATAAGTATGATTAAAGACACCAAAACACCCAATAATGACACAATGATGCTTGGGTTTAAAAGAGATTTGAAGTAATGTCTAATTCTTCTGTATGCTGTATTCATATCAATTTGATTTGATTCTTTTATTCTCCCAAAATTGCTAGTTTTTCACATCATATCCTAAACTCGTTTGATACATTATACAAGAGCTTCTTTGCAAATGATGCTGCGGTAAAAACGCAAATACTTGGATACTCCTTGTTACCTGCATGTAATATGCCATAAACAATGTTATTTTTAAACAAGGGACTGCCGCTGCTCCCGCCTTCAGTAGGATGAATAGTATCTGTATCTGTCTTCCACCCAAAGAAATTGCCATTGAACCACTCCTTGTCGTCTCCGACTAATCCTTTAGCATTGTGCCAATTGTTTTGAAAAAAATAACAAGAATAAAGCATTTCCCCCATATCTGGCAAGTCATCACTTAGCATTAACGGACTATTAACCCCATCAACTCTATAAACGGCGATATCACCGCTATCAGGGTTTGCATACTCTTCAATGTTTTCTGTTGAAATGCTTCGCCAAATGACAGCGTCCTTTCGGCTAAGCATTATCTCTTCAATTCCAACTTTTATATATGCTGCTTGTCTTGCTTCTTCAATTACATGTGCAGCGGTAATGAAATAGTCTTTTATAAAAAAGCCATTGCCAACGAAACTATTTGCCAACGAAACTTCTTTGTCGCCTTGTCGTTCTATTTTTTGAAATACTGGAACGATAAGCTTTTTATAATCTTCCTCGGCCAAAGCTTCTTTTTTTCTCGATTGTTCCATAATGATTGTATTTCCATTATCTATAACAACGTTCTTTCTTGGTATTTAATAAGCAAAAATAAATATTTTTCCGCTACTTGATAAAGCTAATCATTTCTTTTCGTATCTTTACCGCCGTAATAAAACCGAAAGGATCTTTTTCAGAACAAAGTTGAACAAATTAATCCTCAGTTCATTATGACAAATTGTAATCGTATTATTCTAATAGGCAACGGATTTGATTTAGCTCATGGGTTAAAAACCAGTTATAATGATTTTATTTCTTGGTATTGGGATAAAGAATACAAGCTGATTAAACTACAATACGAGCAATGGCCAGAAATTGACAATTTTGAAAGGAAAACAAAAATCTATTCCTACAAAAGCGTCGGGGGAGACATTCATCATGCGTATATACCCCGATGTGGAGAAGAGCTAAGGAGATGCGTTACTATAACAAATAGATTTTGGGATCGCATCGAAAAAGAACTCACAACTCCATATTGGTCTGGCATCGAAGACTTGTATTATAAATGTCTAAACGAATGCAGGGAAACGTATTTGTCTGAGCAAGAACGTGGTGTTAAATCGGAAATTTCAAGGCTAAACGAAGATTTTGATACTATCAGAAGCTTGTTCAAAAGCTTTCTGAAAACCTACTACAATGAGCACCGCCAATTGTTCTGGAAAAAAGATGTTTTCAACATCGAAGGAGTGTTGTCATTTATGCCCGAGATGCTTGATTCTATGTTGCAAGATTTCATCGAACCAGTTTCAAAAAATCGTACAAACTCGAATCATCGAATTGTATTGCTTAATTTCAATTATACAAGAACTCCAGAATTATATAGAGAAGAAATAGAGAAACGGGGCATCCAAGTTAAACCTATATATATTCACGGTGAATTGTTTGATGAGAATAACCCCATGATTTTTGGATATGGAGACGAAATGGCACAAGAAAGTGTTGATATTGTTGAATCTAAGCAAAATGAGTTTTTAAAATACAGTAAATCCGTGTTGTACTTCCAAAGCGGACAGTATCAGGAGTTAATGAATGCTTTAAAGAGAAATCCTTCTGATCAAGATTTTGAAGACTTTGAAATATTCATTTTTGGCCATTCATGCACGAATGGAGATAGAACGCTATTACGCTATTTATTTGAGAATGAACATTGTCTAAGAATTAAATACTTCCATTATGCAGGTAAAAACGGAATAGCCGATTTTAAAGAAAAAGCCAGTAATATTTATAGGATATTTGGAGATAGCGGGAAAGAAAAGTATAATGCTCGTATGCGATTAGTTCCATTCAATCCTGATGACCACATTCCACAATTTAGTTTGTTAGAAGCCCAAAGAAATCAGAAAGTTAGCGATTTGTTTTTTAATGACTATTCTTTTTCATTTGTCGAGGGCGGCTCATTTGACATGGGAGACGGTGATTCGGCGCACCAGACAAGCGTAGACTCATTTTATATCAGCAAGTATCCTATCACTCAAAAACAATATAAAGATGTGTTTCGTTTAACTCCTAGTAAATTTAAAGATAAGCTTATCCCCCAACCGATGAATGGAAATCACCTTCCAGTCGAAAGAGTTTGTTGGTATGATGCAATTCAATTCTGTAACGAATTAAGCAAAAAGCATGGATTAAAGCCATGCTATATAATAGTTGAAAATGATAAAAACGAGCCTTTAGTTTCAATTGACATGAACGGGAATGGTTTTCGTTTGCCCACAGAAGCCGAATGGGAATATGCAGCTCGGGGAGGAAATAAAAGCACTAACAAGAAGTTTGCAGGAAGTGATAATATAGACAAAGTTGCATGGTATGACGATAATTGTTATGATGAGAGTATCGATATTGAACGCCCACACATCGTTGGGAAAAAAGAGCCAAACGAGTTAGATATTTTCGATATGAGCGGAAATGTGTTTGAATGGTGCTGGGACGGTTTTGACAAAGACTATTATATGTCCGAAGATGCCAAGAATAATAATCCCATGGGACCAGAAAAGAAATGCTCTAATCGCGTTTTACGTGGAGGAAGTTGGGACGGAACCGCTGAATATTGTTCGGTTTACAAACGCTTTAATAAAGGGGCAACAGTGTGCGAACCAAATACGGGATTTCGTATAGTATTATGTGCAAATAACTAAATTGCTCTTTGGCTTTTCGTAAGAACTATGAATGGATTATTATGGCCTGTTCTTGATGATCTATTAACGTTAATCAATATGCCACAAACTTCACCATTTTCAACCGGACAATTATAGTTACAACCATTTTTTATCTCTATTTCTATTATCTATATATAGGGAGAAAGAAAAAAATGGTTCAATTTGGTTATCTTTGCAAACCCTAATGTAATCGTCAGTGTAATGGTCCAAACATCTATCATAATCCTATCTTATCTTGTGGTAATCAATCTTATAGCATTTGTATTATATGGGATTGACAAGAAAAGAGCAATACGAAACGAACACAGGATAAGGGAAAGTGCATTGTTATGGATAGCTCGTCTTGGAGGAGCTATCGGATCATGGCTGGGGATAAAGATATTCAGGCACAAGACCAAGCACACAAAGTTCATGGTTATTGTGCCGTTGTGGATGGTTATTTGGGTGGTCGGATTTGGATTGTTGGTGTATTATTATCCAACCATCTTCATTTGATTTCCATAGTAACAAAAGCCTTCATCACATTTTCAATAAACTTAATCGTCCTGTTCTCAAGCAATTCTTTGCATTCCCATACTGTCTTCATGATGGAAGTCGATAACATCTGCATTATTACTTTGAATAATGCACTCTCCTAGACTTCTCCTCTTTTGCTTTTTTATATTTCCTTTGCAAAGTTTCCTCATCAACTTTTGGGCAAGGATTCTCACGAGCAAAATATAAAGTGGCAAATTGTTTTATTGAAGTTATAGTACCCTCAACTAAAGTTTCCCTATTTTCATTATCATGGTTCGGTACAGATTTCCATTCTTCTATGAGCTGATTTAAACACTTGCTTTTCAATTCCTGCCCCAACATCTCATCTACAAATTTACCAAAGTCTTTCTGGATGTTATCTTTAAGCTGAAAATCCAATTCTGAAGGCAATTGTTCTGTCCATGCAGGTATCTTGTTGAAATATTCGGAATCAATGTCATTCATCTTCTTGACCATCTGATGATAAAGGGATGAATCTTCTCTGATTAAATTAGTGAAAGGGATGGTGGAAAGCTGTTTGATAATATTTGTAGTTAAATTCTATTGCCAATTGATTCTGTATTCAACGTTTACTACTTAGCCAATACAGGAAGGAATCCTAGCATTTAAAATACAATTATTATTTACTCATTTGATATTGTTTTAGTAAAATGAAAAATTGGTTCAGAATAAAATCTATCAAGATCTAAATATCGTGGTTGCCAAAATACATGTACGATAATAAATTCTTTTGGAATGTCCAAGTTTCGGATTTCCGTCCATGCTTCTACATTCCACACAATTTGACTTTCTTCTAAATCCAAGTATCGAATAGCACTTTTACTCTTAACACATGTCGGATTACCAAAGCTAATAAAACAATCATTCAACTCAATTAATAGGTGGTAGATAACATCGAATGAATTATTATTCTCTACACACAAAAAGCCATCCTTAATAACCAATTCACAATTATCATGTTTAGGAATAGAGTTTTCTGCAATATATAATAATTCATCGAAATAGTTATGATAATAGTCAACAACATCTTCAACTCCTCCATAAGAGAGTCTGGGGTTACGAATAATAGACACCCCCTTATCTCTGTAATATTCATTATTTATACACAATTCAATGTTAGAATTCTTAATAGCAATGTATTTATTTTTTGAAGCATTATGACACAACGTGCCATAATAAGATTGTCCTTTGACCAAACTGAGAGAAGCGTTCTCATTAGATATCAAAATACTATCATCCTCCATCAAAACAATTTCATCAAGACTTTCCCAATTATTTCTAGATAAATAAGAATAAAAATCCAATCCGTTTATATTTATGTAATCTTCTCCACGAATTGCTCTAATTCCGTAACCTTGAGGTTTTTCTTTTTGGGAATAGCCAGACAATATCATTCCCATAACAAAGAAACAAATAGCGAATATGGTTTTAGTTTTCATTTTTGTATTTATTTGACACATTATTATTAGAATGGAACATTAAGAATATGGTATCCCCTATACGCACAAAGAACAATGAAAAAAGAGCCAAGGAAATGTCAAAAACAATGTTTTTGATATCAGTTATATAAAAAGGAATCCAACACGCAAATATGACAAAGCCAAGGAAAAAGAACTGCCCAAATAATCTTATCCCTAATCCTATTTTTCTGTTTTTTGTAAGTAAACAACGATTCTCAAACAGAAAAAAGATAAGGTAAAACAAACAATAAATGGAAACGATTCCAATATTAAATAAGATGTTGTATTGGGAAATCTTAAAAGAAACACAAGGCCTTATTAACGATCTAATAGCATAAGCATGATTTGCCATTCCTGACATGGCTGTATATCTTCGATTCATTTTATTAGAAACAGAATTTCCAAATGTGTATTGTGTTTGGATAACCTTACCATTCTCTGTCCAATCTGGCAAATTGCATGGAAGAATCACTCGATCTACATCCAAATCAAGATTTCCAACAATGACAACTTTCCTGAACAAATCATGTAATCTCAATTTCCGTTCCAAAATATTTGATGGAATTATTGAGTCGAGAACAATCGGAGACAATTCAAAAAGCCTTAAATTTACGACGAAATCATCCTTTGCAATTTCTGTATCATAAGCCTTGCAATACTTTTTTGCAAGCAAATAAGGAAAGCTCAATATTGTATCATTGCCGAATAAATCCTCACTTTTATACAATCCGATAGTTGGTGTATATATAGATCCTAACTCTATAGAATTTGAAACTGCATCAAAGAAATATGAAGTATGAATTCTATTGTTTTTTTCCTCTGCCGCCAAAACAATTTTATCTCCACAACTATTTATTACATCAATCATTTTTTGATCTATGCTATCTATTATTTGAGAGTCATCATGTATGTCATCAATATTTGAGTATTTTTTATCATAAATGATATCAAGCCCAATAACTGCTGGCTCACATTTCATTATTGCAGAAAGTAAAGTTGGCAACTTTCTGGGATCTGAATAATCGCCAGGATGGATTAATACGATTTGGTCATCAAATGCTTCGTATTTGCCGTCATAATTATATCGTTTTTCAGCCCATTTCTCGCCCTTATTCTCCTTGTTATACCTTGTTGTGTAAAAATTGTAATAAAATGACATATACGATGTGCTAGATGCACCACTAGAAACAAAACTTTTCAAACCCAAGTTTTTCACAATCAAGCCAAACGAAATGGCAATCAAAACAATTGTCATCCATCTAAAACAGAAAAGCCAATGCTTGTTTTGGAATAATCCGCGTACAACTTTGGTATTTGTTCGTTTTTTCTTCTTTCTCATGGCTTTTGTCTTGATTGTAAAACACAAACGGTATTGCAATATTTTTGCAAAAGTAGGGAAAAGAACAATGCCCTTCTAAAAAAATGAGTTCGAAAAAGAAGAAAAGACTTTTATAGTCTGTTCCCCATTGCCTCAATCCTCATAAACATCAAACCGACAAAATAACTATTCCTTGACTACGCTCTGACTAAAAGCACCATCTTCCGTATATATTCTCAAACAATAAATACCCGCCGAAAGATGTTGCAGATCTATTTCAGTGTGGTTGTCGGATAATAGTTCGGACTCAACCAACACTCCCATAGCATTAAACACCTCTATCTTTCTCAGGCAGTTTCCTTCGATATACACTTTGTTGCTAGTTGGGTTGGGATAGACGGAAACAGCATCTTCCATTTCGATAATTCCATCATAAAAGATGAAATTGGCCGTCAAAGTACGATTCCCAGTTACCACAAAACTATAATCAGATTCGCTCGAAACAATCACGCCGTTTTCAGTCCAATTCAGAAACGAATAGTTGTTGTTCGGGACAGCAATCAGATGGCAAGTAATACCGGCAGAATAATCACCACCTCCATATACGGTTCCTCCATCAGTGGGATTGGCAGATACACTTATCGTATAGACTTGTGATTCGAAATGTGCCACCAATGTCCTATTCCCATTGACCGTGAAACTATATGTCGGGGATGTCGACACCACATTTCCACCTTCTGTCCAGTTTGCAAAATCATAGTTCGGATTTGGAGTGGCTATCAAAGTACATGTCTGCCCCTGATTATAGGTTCCAGCTCCACTAACCAAACCACCATAGGAAGGCTCGGCTGTCGCATTTATTACATAGCCGGTAGGAGAATAGGAGAAATTGGCCACTAGCGTTCTATTGCCTGTAACCGTGAAACTGTAGGTGGAATTGGTAGATACTTGTGCGCCGTTCTCTGTCCAATTCACAAAACTATAACTGGGATTGGCGTTTGCAATTACGGTGCATGTTTGTCCCTGGCTATATGTTCCACCTCCACTTACTGTACCACCATTAGTCGGATTCGCTGACAGGGTTATTGTGTATTGACTTGGTTGGTTTTGGAAATGTGCAACTAATGTTCTATTGGAATTGACCGTAAAGCTATAAGTCGGATTTGTTGAAACCTGAGTGCCGTTTTCTGTCCACTTGATGAAGGTGTAATTGCTGTTAGCTGTTGCAATTACCGTACATTGTTGTCCTTGTTGGTATGTGCCTCCACCCGTCACAGTTCCTCCGTTGCTTGGATTGGCTGATACTGTGATTGTGTAGTTGGTTGGGTTGGCCACGAAATGAGCGACCAAGGTTCGATTTCCAGTGACCGTGAAGGAATAGTTTGCATTGGTTGAGACTACATTTCCGTTTTCCGTCCAATTTAAGAATGCAAAACCACTATTGGCAGATGCGATGAGTGTGCAGGTCTGACCCTGGGTATATGTTCCAGCACCAGATATTGTACCACCATTAGCGGGGTCAGCTGATGCATTGATCGTGTAGGTAGACGGTTGTTGGTATTGGAAATTGGCAGTCAAAGTCCTGTCATCGTTAACAATAAAACTATATGATGTGTTTGACGATACAGGTGTTCCGTTTTCTGTCCAATTCACGAAGCTGTAATTGGAGTTTGGAGTTGCAGTGACAGTACAATTTGTTCCAGAGTTATAAGTTCCACCACCTTGAACTGATCCACCATTGGAGGGGTTGGCTAATATGGAAATTTGATGAGTACAACCCGCTGGTTCTTGGTAGTTTGTGAAATAAGACCAGCCTGCTGCATTCTGGTATGCAGAAACAGATCCGCAAGGAACAGTAACGGGGATGTCATAATTGCCATTATTAAATGCATTGGCCATTCCGTACATCGACTCTATTGTTGGTGGTATTACCGCATTGCTTTGAATTGCCGTAATCCCAGGGTTCATGTTGCAAACCCCATACCCAACACTATTAAGGCTTGAAGGGAGAATCAATGTCCCTGTTAATCCACACGCATAAAAATTTGTTGAGCCAATTCGTGTTAGGGTATTAGGGAATGACACCGAAGATAAATTCTCACAACCATAAATCAAGTAATCAGGGATTGTCTGAACGGTAGAACCCATGTTAAATGTTGTAATACTACTACCGCTAAAAGCAACACTGTAATTGCTTCTACAATTAATGGCATTCCAATTAATCACAGATAGAGAATTTAGTGCAACTAAAGCAGATACACCAATCGTATCAAGAGCTGTTCCGATGGTCATTTGGGTCAAACTAGAACAAGAGGCAAATGCCATGGTGTCAATAACGGTTACGCTGTTGGGAACTATAATGTTTGTCAATCCAGTACAATTATAAAACGAATAAGATTTTATTTTTGAAACGCCATTAGGGATGGATAGTGTTCCTGAAATACCCGAACATCCATTAAAAGCATATCTTCCAATATAAGATATTGAATTCGGAAATGTTATTGTACCAACTGGTCCCGTCAATGCATTAGAAAACAATCCATCAGGAATATAATGCACATTACCTCCAAATGTGATATTGATCAATGCGTTACAACCGTAAAATGGACTTGAAAATGTATACGAATTATTTGATTGGCAATAAGATGCATTAAAATTCAAAGAGGTTAAAGTGGCACATTGGGCAAAAGCGTAAGTTCCAATCTCAGTTATACCTGTTGGTATAGTAAGATTTGTAATATTGGTAGAATAAAAAATGTAAGCGGGTATTTTATGTACAGAGTTACCAATAACAATGGAGGAAATCGAGTTACAGTTGTAAAAAGGTCTAGTATATGTTGTGGCATCTGTGTTACAGTTTATAGCGTTATAATTAATAGTTGAAAGATTAGAGCATCCAGAAAAAGCTAGATTCCCAATATAAGTCACATTTTGCGGAATAGTAAGAGTAGTTAGAGCAGAGCAACCGACAAAAGCGTTTGCTGATATCGTATTGACATTGTTCCCAATTGTTAGGTTGGAAAGATGTATACAATTAGAGAACAGATAAGACGGAATTATCGGAACATTATTTCCAACAGTAAGAGTTGTAAAGTTTTCACAACCTAGAAAAGCTGCATTATCCGGGCCACTTTGATTTGCGTTCAGAGCATTGTAGGCTACTGAAGTTAATGACTGGCACTGAGAAAACGCTCCACTTCCAATATATTTTACATTCGAAGGAATTGTCACGGAGGGAATACCAGTACAGCCATAGAACGCGTCTTCTTCTATGGTTAATAATGAATTTGGAAGCGAGAGGGAACTGATATTAATTTGATTCCTAAAAGCATCTCCCGCAATACCTTTTGTATCAGATGCAAAAGTAATAGAAGTATTTGTTGGCATATTGCCCTTATAACGATAAGCTATTTTCCCCAAATAAACGATGCCATTAGATTGACTATTCCACCAAGGGCCACTTGTTCCAAATGCACTCGCCCCCATTTGTTCCACAGAACTCGGAACATTAACAGTGGTTAAATTATCATTGGAAGAAAACGCCTCTTCCCCAATAAGAATGACAGAATTTGGTATTGTGATAGAAGTAATATTGCAATTCCAAAATGCATCTTCGCCAATTTTTTCTATTGTATTTGGGAATGATACACCCGTAATCCCAGAACACCAATAAAACGCATCTTCATCAACTTCAACAACAGTATAGGTCACTCCGCTATTATTTACATTTGAAGGGATGGTGACACTCCCAGTAGGTTCCGTATAGCCTGTCCAATTACTGCCAGGATGTGTGACGGATACTTTGTGATTTGAAGCGTCAATTATATTATAATACAGAGTATGTCCAGAGGGGCTGACTGCGCTAAAATCCGCAGCATTCGAGCTCATTTCAACACAAAAAAATAATGACAGTAGAAAAAGCAATTTCTTATTCATGGTTGATTTTGTTTAATTAACATTGATCAGTAAGCAAACTCAATTATTTAGAATTGCAAAAGTACATTATTTGAAAAGACAAAACAACATTATTCATCTATTTGTCTTCATTATTATTCCACCAAAAACTTCACCGATTTTCCCTGGACAATTATAGTTACACCCATTTTTATCTCTATTTCTATTATCTTTATATAGGGAGACAGAAATTTTTGGTTCAATTTGGTTATCTTTGCAAACCCTATTGTAATCGTCAGTGTAATGGTCCAAACACCTATCATAATCCTATCCTATCTCTTGGTAATCAATCTTATAGCATTTGTCTTGTATGGGATTGACAAAAAGAGAGCCATACGAAACGAACACAGGATAAGGGAAAGTGTATTGTAATGTTTTTTTGGTGAAAGTGGTTTTATCTAACGATTCTTTTATCTGTCTTATTGTCAGTTGCTTGCATCAAATCCCGCCAACTATTATTTCTATAATACTCTCAATAATACACCGTTTTGGTTATTTTACCAGTGCCATTACATTTCCAACAAATCTTATTTCCATTACAAGTAGGACACACTTGGCTTTGACCAGAGTATGGATTATTGCGCCAGCCACGTCCGAGACAGGTTTCACAGGTCCCAGTTCCATGACAAATAGGACAAGTTTCTTCCTTGATGTTTGAACCATGCTGAGGTTCTGATGAAGGCGTTGAAGTTGGATTAGATGTAAGCGTTGGCGACGGGAAAGGTATTGAAGTTGGATTAGGTTGAGGAGGATAAACAGTTGTTTGCGTAAAGTTCTGCCCAGTATGCACTGAAGCACGGGGTTTCTTGGTCGTGACACGGAAGTCTTCATTAAGCCATTTGTTAAGATATCTGATTTTGGTATCGCAGTCATCGTAATCGTAATCGTACTCCCATTCCTTAACCCAAAAACCTCTATTGTTATCATAGTGAAGTTCGTTCCAGCATCTTTCACACAGATAATCCAATTCATCATGGTTATATTTATAAATGATGTGGCCATAAAAATCTATATATTCTATTTCGCCATTTTTATAAGCGACTTGAAAAAAATAATCCTTGTCTCCAAGATTTTGGCCACGATTTTCAAATGAGTATCCACTAGCAATTAGTTGATTTTTAGAGTTTCTAAGACACTCGATCCTTCGGTTATCGTCCCGTTCTACACATTCAAAGATGAAGTATTCTTCACCACTGGATAGTGTTACGGATGCCTTCAGTTTGATATCGTTATATTCCTCCGATGCTGGAATATAACATGTTCCATCCATCGCATATGCGGCTTTAAAGCCATCTAAGTCTTCACAAAACAATACATCACAATAAGGATCTTTATGTATTGATTTGAATGTATGGGGAAGGACTTCAAAACCTAAGACATTGCACCATCCGTCATGATAATCCGAACCTTTGCTATGGTCTTCATCATATGAGACCAAGAATCCTCCATAATGAGGGAGAATGTATTTATAACCTTTTTCTTTTTTGATAAGACAATGCCCGTCTGAATCATACAGTTCTTTGCAGCCCTTTTTATCAATTGTGCAAATGAAATACCGACAATGCCTATCCCAATCATGACCACCCCATTCAACAACGTGCTGGTATTCTATGTTTTTCATTATGGTTGGAACTATCACCTCTCCTTGAGCATTTTTTATTCCGACAGAAGATCCTTTGGTCACCTCATAATACATGAAACCATCCTTGGGGGTAACAAGTTCTTGATGTTCCTCTTTGCATGAGCAAAACAAAATGGAAAAAATACATAAAATAACAATGACGACTCTTTTCATAATAAACACTAATTACAGTTGAACATTATTGAAATTGCTTTTATAGTGCAAAGATATGTTTTTATTTCTAAAAGCACAACAACTCCCAAGATTTTTTATCTTTATTATCAGATTGTCAATCATTAATAAAATGCTGTTTTCGCAGAAAGAGAATCATTCGTTTTTTACATTTATTGTATTCATAGTATTGAAGTTGTGCTGAAAAAAAAAGAAAACGGACTTTTACATCCGTTTTCTGATTGATTAGTCATCGGTTACATCATATTGGTGAAACGACATCCAACTTTTATCGTCATCGTGTTCCTCCAAGTAATCGTCAATGGCTTGCTCAATCTCCCTGAAGTCGGGTTGGAGCTGTTTCCCAATTTTTTCTCCGATGAACTTTGCTGCCGCCTCAATGGTCTCGAAATACTCCAAGCCGTCATAGAAATCCAAGCAGTATCGGTCTTTGAAAAACTTTCCCTCGGCATCATTTGTTGCATAAACGCAATTCCCGCTTTCTTCCACCTGATAGAAGATTTTGGAATCGGGATATTGCTGTTCTATGAAATGTCTAAACTCAGGCATTTCACCCCAGGCAGTTTCACATGATATACTCACATGGTCGTCGTTTAGGTTATAGTCGATTATCTCTCCACGGCAATATACTTTGTTCCAGTCTCCGCCGAGTAGATTTACCAAACAGCCCATCCATAGTTTGCCGAAGCCATTAGGAACAAGCGGCTTATCCATTTTGGCGAGGCTGTCGATTTTGTCATAAAGTTCTTTCGCTTGTTCTTGATTTTTTGCTTTAAATACATAAGCAGTTGAAGCCCAATTTGGCATGATTTGTTCTCCTTTCAATTTTAGATGTTATACGTTCTTTCATCGAGGTCTTCAGTGGTCATAAAACATACATCGTTCGTCCTGAATTCGTATTTATCCTCCAGTTCTGTCCGCATAAATTCTTCAAAGTCCTCGTAATTGTCAATGTGTGATTTCTCCTCTTCGGTCAATTTGATGATTACTATTTGAGCCGTGGAGTATTCAAGTAGGATTAGGTAGTTCGGTTCCATTGTATTATCTCCTTTCTTTATCGGTTTCAGATTTATTGTCTTGTTCAGGAAAAGGGTTGAACGGGTCCTTGTAAATCATGATGTCTCTAATCAAGAACCAAATAATCTCTTTGAGTCGTTTTTTGATTTTACTCATGTCTGTTTCCTTTCATTTTAATTGTCTATGAATTTCTTTTTGATTCTCATTACTGTAGATATGCCAACGCCTTCAGATTTGGCTATCATTCTTACCGGGTAGCCTTTCCTTAGCATCTTGATCACGCCAGCATATTCCTCCTGTAGTTTTTCGTCGGGTTTCTTATAGCCCTGTTTGCGCCCGACCTTACCACCTTTGGCAAGATATTGGGCTTTTCCAGAGTTGAGTCGGAATTTGATGTTTTCACGTTCCATTTCAGCACAGGTTCCAAGAACAGCGATGAAGATGGTCAGGAATGGATGCTCTTTACCGTCGGAGTTAAAGATGGATAGCTGCTCTTTCTGGAAATATACATTGAGGTGCTTTTCCTTGCATAGTCTCACGTTTGCTAGTACATCATCAACATTTCTTCCCAAACGGCTCAGTTCGGAAATCAATAGAATGTCGATGTCGTTGGTGAAGCAATAATTCAGGCACTCTTTCAGGACTGGCCGATCCTGTGTCTTTTTTGCCCCGGATATATGCTCCTCGTAGGTTTTTTCGATTTTCAGATTTCTTTGTTTGGCCAGTATCTCAAGGTCTCTAATCTGGCGGGAAGTGTCTTGTCTGTCCCCGGTCGATGATACCCTGCTATAAATCACTGCTTTCTTTTCCATATAATTCTTTGAGTTATGTGATTACTAAAACAAGTGTCCTTTCCGGCTTATGTGTCATTATTTGAACACAAAACGGATTGAACACAAAACTTCTCATACAAAATGTGAAAAGGGAGAATAGATGATAGTTAAGATGTTGGTATAATCCGTTTTCTCACAAATTTTCCCTTATTTGATAATCAAGGATTTACAATAATGCTGTATTCCTCGTTTACCCGTTCTTCGTAGTTTTCGCAATGCTCAACATGCTCGTCTATCACAGAAACGAGTTGGTCAAGATATAAGCCCAAAATTGCTTTCCTCGGCTTGTCATCATCAGGCAGAAAATCTAGGTCAAAGAGATCCATGCCTTCGTCGTAGGTAATCTTCACAGTTCCGGTCATTAGGAAGCCCTGGACGTGAAATTGAGTTCCGTTCTTGATAGTCATTACTGTGTCAGGATCCACGCCCCAACTCCAGACTACCTGTTGTTGTGTCTTTAGAATCTTCCAAATAAATTCGGCGATTCCGTAGTCAAATTCTTCCAGTTGTTCCATAGTTGCTATTCTGTTTGTTTTCGATTCGCATATTTTCTGTACTTATGGCTGACTCGTAAAAGATCCAAAGCCAACTCAGCATCAGTAACAATGATGTCGCCAGTTTGTGAAATCGCTTCATCAATGACACCAGATTGTTTGATTCGTTCTGCTGTACTAATCGAGCACCCCAGCAGTTTCATTAATCCGGCAAGCCCATAAACGTAGGTCTTGGGTGGTTTTGCTGCCAGTTTCTCCATTTCATTATCCCTCAAGATTTCAGCAATGACAGCCTTGAACTCGCCCAAGGTGCATTGTATCAGTAGTTTGTTTAAATCAATGTTTTCCATAATTCATAAAAATTGAAATTCCAGGTAATCATGTTCTTGATCTGCTGTGTTGTAATACCCTTCAAACAGCTCGATTGCTTCATCAAGGGTACATTCACAAGCCTCCAATGCGTCCTCGATTTCTTCTCGTTCGGATGCTTCAAGGTTGTCGAAATTCTTTAATACCTCAATTCCTTTCAGCCATTCCTCTTTTTCCACATCAAACCGATCGTCCCATGTTTCTCCAGAATAAGAAACATTCAAGGCATCAAGCAGGTTGTGAAATTCGCTTACCATATAATTGAATGCTATACCATAAGCAAATTCAACTTTGTAGGTCTTTGCTACATATAATCTGAGTCCCATGGTTCAATCGTTATTAGGGTTAAGCTTGTCGGCATACTTGGTGTAGACGTATTCGAGGAGGATGCTTTTTATGCAAGCAGCTCTGTCCTCGTCATCGTAGAAGAAATAGTGATAGTTTGGGTTGCCGTATCGGTCGCTTTCCTGGCACGTTCCCCTATACCTTTCTCCACTAAAGAATGTGCTGTAGTATTCTGTGTTCTCGGTGTCAGTCGAGTCCATTTGAATATACAGGCTCACATAGAGTTTCTTGCTGTGTACCCCAACGCCGTTAAATGTTGAATTCCAGTTGTTCCCTTGTCTCAGGCTCAATCTGATTCGAAGGTATTTGTTGGGAGATCCTTTTTTCCCTTCGCCAGCTTCCTTGACTATCCTCATTACAGTTTTCGGTGTGGTGGCCAAAAGTTCTTCTTGTGTCAGAGATTCGATTATCTCCAATTTGCGTTTTGGTGCATATTTCTTGAATAGCTCAGTATTGATGTTGGTTTTCATTGTTGTGTTGTTTTATGGTTAATAATACTCTTTCATATAGCAGCTTTCACACAAGCTTCCGTAGTCGTTAACATCGGATCGGCTCATAGGTTTGCCGCAGTATTCGCAATGTGCTACTGTCTCTTCGTGTACATATCTGGCCACCTCGAATATGGACGGGCCTTTGTAGACGATGGTGATTTGAGGTTTTTTCTTCTTTTTCATGGCTCTTGTGGTTTAAAAATCAGTTCTCCAAAGGCTTCCCGTACTTCGTCCTCGTCCAAGAAATTGGTGTTCCTTACTTGCTCGATGATTTGTCTCAGGTCCTCTTCTTTCAGCGAGAAAAAGTAGCCCTTGTAAAGCTGTAGCAGTTGTTCGTCAGTATAGGTGGGATGGTTAAGCAAGGCATATTCTATCTCATTATAGGCCTCATCGTATTCCTCATCCCAACCGTACATGTCTCTCCCGAAATAGTAGTCATCATCTTCGTGGGGATAGACATTGGTGCATGTAGTGATGATATGCTCGACAAATTTCAAGCAATTCAACACTTCTTCCTTGATAATGAACTCTTTATCAGTATGCGGCTCATAATATCCGCAACTGAGATTGATGGCCGATACTTTAAGGCCACGTTCCTTCAGTTCTCCTACATCTGTTATAAGGCCACACTCTTCTTTGTAGCCAAACAGTTCGGGATTGATGTCCTTGATGAATTCGAGCGAGCATAGATTTGTCCACCCGCCAATTGAAGTAATCAAGTCATTTCCATTACGTCGGTCGCATTGTATGACATAGCAGCAATCGTCGAAGAAGCTCATGTCACATTTACCGCTTCCTTGGCATCCCGTTTCTTCTGACACGAAAAACACGGCTTTGAGATGATTAAACTTCTTGAGGCACCTGAGATTCACCCATACGCCTACTTTATCGTCAGCTCCGAGGCCTTCTTGTCTCTTGTTTTTACGGGAGAAGCCAAAGATATAGTCCTTGGTCTCGATGGCTTCAAAGTCCTTGCTATGGATTCTTTGTACTTGATCCATGTGGGCAGCGAGGCATGGATAATTCTCCGCCTCTCCTTTGATTACATAGATGTTTCCGAATTTATCAGATTTAACGATAGCTTCAGGCACATTGTCTCTGAGCCACCATTTGATGAATTTTCTCATCTTCTTTTCATTGCCCGAAGGTGAGTAGATCTTGAATAATTCCTTTAATAATTTCATAATTCTTAATGTGTTATAGGGGAACAAACCGGCTTTTTCAACCAGTAAATTCCCCTTGGGTTAATAATTCGTGTTTAGGCTGCTACATCTTCCGTTTCTTCCACATAGTAAGGCAGTCCCGTTTGTGGATTGATTCTGTCGTAATAAAATCCGTCGTAAAGATGGAATTGGTGTGAAAACTTGTCGAGTGAGTATTTGCTGATGGTCTTCTCCACATAGCTGACAATGCTCCAGTCCCAGTGAAGATAAGTCGTCAAATCGTTCTTGTCCTCGTAATAGGTCTGTTCGTAGTCGCTGTAGTACCAGTTTTGCTGGATGTAGATTTGTTCTGCTTCCCTAAGGCATTCCTCACAGCAATAGTCTTCGTCTGTGATTTTTGAATACACTCCCTTCCCAGACAGATAACGGCTTCCACATTTATCACAATGGCTCACATCGGATTCGTGGTAATAGGTCCCGTTGATTTCGTAGAAGTCATCAAGGTCATAGACGTTGCATGTTTCCTCTCTTCCGTTGACATATACTGTAGTCACTTCCGATACATATTCCTGATGGTATGAATCCCACTCGTCGCCATCATCGTCATCTGGTCCGTCAAGTGAACCATCTGTGGTGTCAAGGCAATAGGAATAGCCTCTATCCGGCACATAGTTATAGGCTTTCTTATCGTTGTACCTATAGAATCTGAATGAATCTTGATAGCTAAGAGTATCATAAGTTTCCAAGTCGCAATCAATGTAGAATTTCTTGTCTGCCAGTGAGTTTCCATTTACATCTACAAACTCTCTCGTGTCTGAACATCCGGCACCAACCTTCTTATAGCCGTCAATGTGTCCGCCTCGTATCAAAGCATCTACCAAGGCACGTTTCAAAACATCATCGCATTCAGTGGAGTATTGTCTTTCAGCTAATCTCCATACCTTTCCGTCCTCGTCGTAAACCTCCGGGAATATGACACATCTGGCTATTATCTTACCGTCTTCATTTTCGAGATATGCGGCTTTTGCTTTTACCGAATCCTGGTAGTAAGTGTAGAAGTCTTCATCTGTCATACAACTGTGGAAATTCCCGTTGCATCTTGAACTGTCGTAGATGTCAGCAAAATTGTCGTTCACATACAGCTTGTTCTCAGGGAATGTGGAAAGTGTGAAAGTTTGCCATTCTGCCGCAAACTCTTCGCATAGCCAGTTAAGCACCTGCTCCGGCAATGTCTGGCCAAACTCCGTGTCAAGTATCAGCGAGCGGAAAAACTTGCCCGCCTTCATCTTAAACGCTCTGTTGCCGTTGTTGTGGTTGATATAACGGCAAGCTCTTGGATCACCATCTTCACAAAGACCGTTGTATTCATCGGTCTCGAATTTGGAAGAACGGAATGTGTAGTTGATGAGTTTTACCTCATATTTCAGACTCTCACCCGATTGTTGGATTCTATCGAGCATCGTCTTTTTCAGTTCTGACATTGAGGCGATGTTTATCAATGAGTAATCGCCTGTCTCAACTGCTTGTTTGAACAATGAAGGCTGTTTGACATAAGCCAATAGTATCTTGTTCTTTCTGGATTTTTCGCCGTTATGTTCGACTAATCCGTATCTGGCTTTAAAACCTTCGAGGCCATTGAAATTGTAATATAACATAGATTGTTGATTTTGAATTTGTTGTTGTCGTATGGGCATAAAAAAAGAGGAGTATCGTTTTGTGATACCCCTCTCTTCGATGGTATTCAGAGCATTAAAAGCCCGAATTTTGGTCAGATTGCAATGTTTAAGCTTCCTGACACAAGTGATTCTCTCATGTACTGGTCGAAGTCAATCTCAGGATGCTTTTCCTTAAGTAATGTGAGGTTGATGCTGCTCCTGGTTGTAGGTAGTTTTCTCGTGAGTCGTATTCCTCCGTCGGTGATCCAGGTCTTCACGTTTCTGGATTCCATTTCAGTGAGGATTTGTGATTTGATGCCGCTAAGTTCTTCCTCGACGGCTTCCTTTGTCAGAATCAATTCCCTGATGCGTTGTTCTTGGGAGCTGATTTCTTTTGGCAAATCGTATGGGCTTTGGAACTGTTCGCCTCTGAGGTCGGTTTCCAAAAGCTCCTTGCAGATTTCAGACGGGATTCGTTTGACTGGGATGAGTTGTGATATATGGTCAAAACTCCCGTCTTTCTTTTGCTTGTTTCGAATGTGAAGGATGTAGAGTTCCCTTGCCTTCGCTTTCTTGTTCTGAAGTTCGAAAAGGTAAGCGTAAATGGATAGTTGCCATCTTGCTTTTTCTAACTTCTCTGGTGTCATCTTTCCATAGGTCTTGAGGTCAGCTAGATCAAAAGTATTGTCCGTAATCCTGAACACTTTATCGATATTGCTGGCGTAATTTGTGAAATCCGTTACGGTATATTCACTTGCCTCGTGTGTTAGTGAATGTTCTTGGCACAATTGGATGTAGTCTTGCGTCTCAACACTCCCGTCGTTATACCATCGGGTATCGAAGTCTTCACAACTCTGATGCACTGAGGTTCCATAGGCCGCTGCTTGATCCAGTATGGCCTTGGGGATGTTAGCATATTCGTTCGGAAACAGCTGTCTTTGAAGGAGTTCTGTAATTCCCGAAAGATAAGTTCCGTTCAATTCGTAGGTGTGTTGGGTAGGGTCGAATATCACACCGCTGTCTGTAAGTTCAATTCGCTTTGCCATGGTTTAAGCTGCTTTTTTGGTTTGCAATTGCTCTCGACGTTGAGTGAAGAGAGCCTTGATTTCGGGATTGCCCTCCACTTCGTTCTTGTGTTGGTTGTAGAGGTTAAGAAGGCTGTTGATGTCCTTCATGGATTCCAGAGCCGCCTTGATTCCTGCATACTTGTCGATAGGAGTGGTAGCGGTTCTTCTTGTGTAGGTTCGTTTTTGTTTGGCGGGTTCAGGTTTCATAGCCTCAGCCGTGGTTTCAGTCGTTTCTTCCGGCAAATCTTCTCCGGCATAGATGTAGAGTCCCAAGCCGAACATAGCAAGGTTTTTCACTAAGCATCGCATAATGGTTTTGTTGATGTCAAACATGGTCGCTGCATCAACTTTCTTTTCAATGTAGGTGTTCTTGTACTTATCCCATACTTGATAAGTGTATGGTTCAAGTCTCATCGCTTTGTTAGCTCCATCCATAACGGGTAGCCACATTTCGTAAGTCAAGCCGTCCACTGTCACTTCAGTATAGACGATGATTCCCAATCTTTCATCCACGAAATAGGGCAAGTTGGTGTTGGCATCCTTCACGATCTTATAGGTCGCCGAAGGATATTGCTTCTTGAATTCAGCCCAAGCCACAGCCCAGGTCAGATAGGTCAGGCCGTTCTTCTTCTCGGTACGGTCATTCACGTTCAGAGCGTAAAGGTTATTGAAGCCTTCTCTGAGAATTTCTTCTTGATTTTTGTTGTTTTCCATTGTTGTATGTTTTTAAGTTGTTGATGTAGTTTTGATTGCATAAAAAATGGAGGCACACAAAAATCTCTGTTGAATACTTTGATAAATGTGTGTCTCCATGGTAAAAGGGCAAAAAAAGCCCCTACTGATAGATTTCTCTTCAGTTCAGTTGAGGAACCAGTCATAGCCCTCCGTGTCCTCGTGTCTCAAGGCTTTTCTGATTCCAGTAGCAAATTCGGTGCAATTGGCATTTCGTTCCAGCCATTTGTCGATATAGCTCGACTTCACGGCTTCGTTCAAAAGTTGCATCAAATCGAATGTGGATATGCCGTCGTTTCCTGATTTTCTTCCGAAATTGGGATTTACGACATACTGTCTCGTCGCTTCGTTAATTACTTGATCACCCAGCAAAAACTGGGGAATCTCTCGTTGTTGTGCCACGGGAAGGGCTTGCAATAGTCTCATTCTTCCGATAATGTGGCAGAACTGGTCTTCTGTCAGCCTGGTGTCCTGTAATTGGACCAAGGCGTTCAGATTGTTGTCTTTCTCAGGGTTGAATCTGCTGAAAAGTTCAAGTGCTTTCTGGTTTATGTCTGCACTAGTCATACAGTCGATGGTTCCTGAAAATCCGTCTGTTTGTAGCATAAGGTTGCTGCAAACACGTACTTGCCACCCAACAAAGATTTTAAACTTCAATGCTGATGGTCTGTTGTATAGTTTGTCTTCCGAATAGGCACGGACTCCCCCGATAGTGAGGTGGATTTCCTGCCCGTCGATGTTTCTGGTACAAGAGCTGACCTTCGCGATCCAGGCTAAACGCTGGTAGTAGATTGTTTTTTCGTCATCTGTCAGCTCAGTTGCTTTCTTCATAAGGGCCGTAGGTACACGCCCGTTGATAGGGTGTGATACTCTCGTCTCTATTGGGCTTAACGCCCCGAATACTTTCTCAGCGGCATTATAAGTGGCCATGCAAAAGTCCTGATGGCTGATGGTAAGGCTGTTGTCACTGAAAGTTGGTACGATACATTTGTCTGCAATTTCCCCAAGCGTAATGGCTTGGGTGTTGCTTTCGATAAAATTGGGATGTTTGTTTTCCAATTCCATAGTGTTTGTGTCGTTGTTGTTCATAATTGTTTGTTTTTGTTGTTATTGTTTCGAAATTTTAGATGCTTTCTTGGTGATTAGCTTACGTAGTTTCTTGCTGTTTTTTGCAATCACCACTATGGTCTCTAGCACCAAAATAAAGATGTCGCCACCTTTTTCGAATTTAGTCATAGCAAATAGGTTTAGGTGGTTCGTGTTTGTTTCTCTTTTTTCATGTTTCGGATGGTTTCTATCAATTTAATGCCACCCAGGGCGATAAAAATGATCTCGCCCGTAATCTTCAAAATTTTAATCATAGTTTTCCTTTCTTTTATTGGTTAGTAATATAATGTAAGTCTCTCTATATAAGGCTTTTAAGGAATGTGAAAGGACCTGAAAAATGGGCAAAAAAAGCCAACCCCGTATAATCTCGTTCGTTTGGGGTTAGCTCTGTATATGTTGTTCAGACTGGCAAAATCAGATGCAATTGAGTATAATCATAAGTATTCAATTACGATCCGACGCCACCTCATGACTATCGCTGATAAACTTTTCGTCTATCAAGCGTCAATTGGCTGTCTGATTGTATAAATTATTGTAGTATTTCAATTATAAGGCTTTTGGCGGATGTGGGACGATGCTTATGTGCTATAGCTTTTGCGGTTTGGTTTTTTATTTATCATCATCATTATCCAGTTTTATAACTATTCGAAAACCTATTGAATCGTTTGCCATTTCTTTTTTTTCCGTATAAGTAGTCTTGCAATGCTTTGATGGACTAAGATAACCTCCTCCAGCTACAAGAACTTTATTATCTAGTACGTTACAAACAAAGGGAGTTACTGCATCTTTTACTGCATCTAAATCAAATGTGTAATTATCAAGAACAGATACGGCTCGTTCATTAAAGCTAATTTTCTTATACGAGTTATTAATCGAATCATCTTCAGGGAATTCAGCTAAATATTCCCAAACATTCCCGCTCATATCATAAATACCTAATTCATTTGGTTTCTTTTTTCCTACTGGGTGAAGTTGATTGCCACTGTTCTGTTTATACCAACCTACCTCATCAAGAGTATTACTGCCAGCAAAAGTATAGTTTTTGCTAACATTACCACCTTGAGCAGCATACCTCCATTGTACTAATCTAGGCAAAAAGGCTTTCCTGCCTGTTTGAGAGCTGAATTCTCTAATGAAATCCAAACACTCAAATAAATTTACCCCTACAATAGGAAAATCATCACCGTTGATTTTATGTTTTATTGGCCTTTTTCCGATAACGTTCTTCCATTGTAGTTCCGTGACAGGGAATCTTCCTATCAAAAAATCATCTACTCTCGTGCCGTCAGGTAAAACGGAACCTTGAACCTTGACAAACTGTATTCCAAGTATTTCAATAATTGTAGTTGAAACAGTTGTACCTTCATCAACAACATAATTTTCAATATCTCGAATTTGTGGAATACGCTCCGATCTGTTTAAAGGACAAAAAATAGATCTAAACTTACGATGATTATTTCCAAAAATCCTATATAAATTACTAATTTGCTCTCTAAAATTCGCCTCCTTTCCTTGCCCTCCATCAAAATAATAGTACTTAATATACTTACAATGATCATTGGTAAATAATTCATTTAACAATGCTCTGTCACTATTAGCACATGAATGTCCCAGAATATATACTTCATAGTCATCCTCACCATATATAAAAGAACTAATCCTTTGATACTCACCACTTCTTGCATAAAGAACCGCCTTGTTAAACTCCAAAAAAGCATTGTCTTTGTTTTCTTGAACATTCATGGAATAAGAATCTAAATCATCACCATACCCAAAAATAACAGAATTATCATCTGACAGACTTCCATGAATATATGCTATTTCAGTATTGCTATTTGAAATGGAATTCTCCAAAACGCTGTATCCATATAGTTTCAGTGTATTTGTATAGTTAAAGCAAATGAATAAAATCTTTCCAATCTCTTCATTATTAGCGTCTAATTCATTAAAGATGGTTTTCATTCTGATGACTAGGTTTTTAAACTCTAGGCTTTCCTTATCAACAGAATCATATGCGAACTTTAAGTATTCTATAAGTTTTGTCCTCAATACACGAAAATCTCGATTAAGTTTATTTATTGATAATTCTTCATTGGTTTTATTCTCTTTTTCGGTATTATAATTCTCATGGCACTTGAGTAAACTCTCATAATAAACGTCTTCTATATCTGACCATTTAGGATCTTTAAGTTCGTTCCTTTTCTTTTCTAAAGCCTCCAACAATCCATTTTGATAAATTATCCATTTTTTTAATTCATTTGCATTTACAAATTTCCCCCTTTTCCCCTCACTTACAATAAACAAGTTATCTATGTCTACCTGATGTTTATTATTGTTGATTTCGTCAACTTTCTTATCCCATAGCCAATCAATAAAACTACTATAACTTGTTTTAAAACCATGGGCTAAATCAAAACCATTGCCAAGGATAACAATCCGATTACGTTTCTTCTTTACCATACAAATAATAATTTGTTAAGTGCTGCAAATATACAAAATGAGAAAATGGTTATTACAAAAAAAACATGACTTTATTTATCAGACTCTTTATGTCTCAACTTTAACACCAAATATCAGACAACAATAACAGTGCACCTCGTTTTGCATTGTACTAATACTTTTTCCTTATCTTTACGGCCTCAAAACAACTTATTACTATGCCTTCTTTCGTAAAGCAAAATACCAATCAAATCTGTTACATGATTCTGCCAGAGGGAATTAGGGAAGATTTGCCTATTGTGTTGAAGGGATTGTCGGAGAAATACAGCGTTTCCATTGTGGTAATAGAAGATGTCAATTGGAATGATAATCTAACACCTTGGCCAGCAGAAGGAGTATTCAAGAAAGCGAAACCATTCGGAGGACATGCAGCCGTATTCCTCGACAAACTGACCAATAAGATAATCCCTGAAGCTGAAAGGAATATGGGTGTAGAAGATGCCGATAGAACGATTATGGGCGTTCCGTTGTCTGGATTGTTTGCGATATGGGTGGGTTTCAATTCAAATGCCTTCACCAACATCATCAGCATATCCGGGTCACTATGGTATGATGGCTTTGTTGAGTGGATGAATAAACAAATGCCTTCATCGCAGATCAAGAAGGTTTGTATACTGTTAGGTGAGATGGAAAAGAATGCCAAAGACAAAAGAATGGCGACAGTGGAAGAGAGAACCCTTGCTGCCGCCAATATCCTGAAATCAAAAAGTCAAGCTGCCGTTATACTTGAGCTTGTAGAGGGAACGCATTTCTCGCCGATTTTGCCCAGGTTGGAACGGGCATTTGAGGTGGTTTATGGCTAAATAGCTTTAGCATTTTCATCTTTTCAACTTGCTCAAAGTCGCTAAAGCTACTGGATGATGCTCCAAGTGTTTCATTTGAGACCCAAACAACAATTCAGGCTGATATTCACCTGATTGGAATCTCATAACAAACTCCTTATCCATATCATCAAGGCACATCACCGATTTCACATAATCAGAAACAGCAAGTTCTATCTTTTCCTTGGGATATGCCCCGGCTTTAATCCGTAACATGGGCAGCAGTTGCGACCTAATCTTGCTAAAACTCATCTGGGTGAGACCACCAACATCCTTGTCCAACCAGTTTTCGCCGCTGTCATTGCCAATAGTGGAATAGAAAACGGTACACTTTCTCAGCAAGGTCTTTTCTTCATTGCTGGTCATCTGTTCCGATTGCGAAAGAGAATACAGATCGTACAAGTCCCTCGGCTTTGTCCTTTCAAAGAAAGCCCCCATTTTGCTGCCAAAGACTTCAATATCCCGAAGATGGAATACTTGGATGGTTTTTTCTTGGTCAAATGGATGACTGATTGTGGATTCCACAGGAGTGAACACATGGCAACGTGCCAAGTAGTTAATGTCGAGTTTGATCTTGTCGCGGCTGCCTGTTACGGTATCATACAGCAACTCATAAGAACACAGGGAATAACTCTCCCGTTTGCCCAAACTGTAACCTTGTTCAACGCAGTAGGAAGAAAGACTCTTGTCTAATTGTTGCCTTAATTGTGGCATTTCTTCTTTTGAGCAGTCAATCGCCAAATCCAGGTCCAGATCCACTGAAAGACGTGGCAATCCTGGAATTAGCACCAAGTTGATAGCCGTACCACCCTTCAGAGCCAGTTTTCCTTTGAAAGCATCCAATTCGCTCAGGTCGTCAAGGATACAACAGAGCCGGATTACTTTTTCAACATTGGTTGCTGTGAAGCTGTATTCATCGGCTATCGCCGTTATTTGTTTCTTAGTCAATTCAATAGAGTTCATATTCTTCTTGTTTTATTTGTGGCACACATATTTTCCATTTCTTGTCGTAAGTGTCGCAATTCTCATCTGGAGTGAGATAGCTCACGTTATTGCCGATCCTTTCCTTGCAATGCCCAAAGAACGCATCCGACAACCCAAGTTGTTCTTGATATAGCGAGAGCAGATAGCCTGCACGTTGATAAACACTCTTCGACGAGGCAGCGTCAAGGCACTGTATCATTACTGCCTCATCAAGCTGGCCAAGTCCGATCCAATCCAAAGCGTTCATCAGCTCTTCCAAACCACCAGCCAAGTCGATATGCCTAATGCAGTCGATGACGGTCTGGCTCAAGGATGTGACCCGAATAGGATAATCCTCGTCGGCAAGGTCGATAAGGGGATCAATTAGATAATTGACGGGTTTGTATATATAGGTTTCGTTTAGATGTTCAAATGTCCGAAAAGGCGTAGCGCTATGGACATACAACCAGTTGAAGGATTGAGTGTGAAGGGCATAATACTCCAAAGCCGAGTGATAGACCAGGCACCCGTTATCCACCGCATTACAAGCTATCATAAACTTGTCCGTCAGGTATGAAGGCACATATACACCCTTACGAACATGAGAGAGCAATCCCCTTCGCGTCCTATTGTAAAGACGTGACTTTCGAGTGTTGTAGCACACTTCATCATCCTTTTTCATTAAAGCCTTTTCCATACTTAAAATTTTTGGCAAAGATATTACTTTTTGATAACATTGAAGTATTTTTTAAGCCTTATTTTTGCAAGTTGATTACAAAATAGTGTCGATAATGGGTCGGTAAGTCCTTTTTTTTACCACTTACCGACCTGCTATCGCATATTTTTCTCTTTTTTCATCAGGCTGACTTCAGTAGTTCCAACACCTTAATTAATGTAGCTTCATCAACTCCTTCGAGCTTTTTAGCAATATCATTCTTGATGTCATTTTGCTTCTCGACCTGGTCCCATTTCGCCAATTCCCTCCTTTGAGTTTCATCTGCCACCTCGATATATGGCTTCATTGCACTGTATGTGGAATGGCCTGTGCAACTCATCACAACAGTCGGTGGAATCCCAAAAGCGAGAGAGCAACATACAAATGTTCTTCTTGCATCATGACAACCGATAATCTCATGGAATTTCTTTACTTCCTCTTTTCTAGTGTTTCCTTGATAGTGGATTAATACGACCTCTCGGTCAAGACCGGCCTTCTTTGCAGCTTCCTTTAGATACTCATTGATTTTAGCGTTGGCATACACCCGAAACATTTTTCCATCGGGGTAATCCCCTTCATGATATTTATCAATGATTTCCTTGGCGTGGATAGTTAACGGAATTGAAAGCTTATCTTGAGTTTTCTTGGTGCAAATCTCAATATGGTCTTCAAACACGTTTGCCTTCTTCAAATTTTCCAAATCACTATATCTTAAAGAGGTGAAAGCCATGAAACAGAACAAGTCCCTGACCAACTCCAAGCATTTCTCATTATCGGCGAATTTAAAATTGTAGAAATCCATTAGTTCTCTGTGCTTCAAGAAAGTTACGGTTTTCGGCACAATGGTTAGATTAAGTTTATAATCCAAAACTCCTGGCTGCAACTCATATCCTTCGTTATAAAGCCACCTAATAAAGGTTTTCAGAAATGAAAACATTTTATCGATAGTGGTATTGCTATAGTCTTTGGCAACATACCAGTTCTTCAACTCACGCATCTTATCCTTGGTGAGCTTTTCCAGAGTAATTCCAGGGCAACATGCATTAAGATGTTTCCATGTCTGCTCATATTTGTGATGGACTTTTTCTGTCCAATTGTTATCATCACTTGCCGTTTTCAGAAACTCTTCAAATAATTCGGCAAACGTTTTCTTCAATTTCACCTCTTCCTTTGGCTGTTCCCCACGCACCATTGTTTTCAAGATTTCCTTCGACGGCATTACAGAATCAATCTCACATTTCTTGAAGGCCTTCTTGATCTGTTCCAAGCCTTCATCAATAGCGTTGGTAATAATTCGAGCACTACAATTTTGGTCTGCGAATTTGTGGATTGTGCCTGTAGTTGGCCTTTGAGCTTTGCTATCCCATTTATCAGGATCAGCACGATACTCTAATGAAAAAGTGGTTTCCGTCTTGTTCCAGCGCACACGGATTTTAATGTGCTTGGTTTTGGGGTCAATGAAGACCCTCGTGTTGTACTTAATTTCTATCATTTTTTATTGGTTTGATTTCTGTTATTTTTACCGATTATACAGCCAATTTTAGGGGACTGCGCTGCAAAAATAATATGATTAAAACAGGGGCGCAAGTAGTCCCCCGATTCATAAAGGCATTCAATGGCGCATAATCTTACATGATGCCATTTTTATGACAAACCACTAAATAACAGACATTTAATTATCAAGGAAGATTATGTGCAATCAAGCCTAACCTCCCTCCATCTCCACTTTTTGGACTTAAAACCCGCTGAAAATCAGCGGGTTTTTGCTTTTTCAAAAGTTTTACTCCAAATATAGTGTTCAGACTGACAATCTCATGCAACATCATAAGTGCACGATTCCAAACGAGGCCACTTCCTCGATTATCACGGGCTTATTCTTCACAAACCTGCATCAATAATGGCTGTCTAATATGTAAGTTATTGTATTTCTATGTACAAGGCATTCATGGCTTTCTAGACGGCTTTTTTAAAAGATTATCTAAATGTACTTTATCTTGCAAAAAAGTCGAGATAAAGTACAAAAAGGTCGCACTTTTTTGGCGATGAGTTTATTTTTTCGCTATTTTTGCAGACAAAAATATGAGTGATATGAAAAAAACGAAGATAATTGCCCGCGAGGCTGAGATGGCGGAATTGAAACGCTGCTATGAATCGGATCGCTCCGAGTTGGTCATCGTGTACGGTCGTCGTCGCGTAGGGAAAACGTTTCTGGTGGATACTTTCTTTGACAAGAAGTATGACTTCACATACGTGGGAGGACACAAACTCTCCAAAATGAAACAACTTAGAGGGTTTGCAAAAGCGTTGAAAAAGGCAGCCGGGATGCAGCTTCAGCCGAAGTTTTCGTCTTGGGAAGACGCATTTGATGCGCTGGAGGAATATATCGAGTCGCTGCCGCAAGAGAAGCGGAAGGTAATCTTCATCGATGAAATGCCTTGGATTGATACGCCGCAGTCGGAGTTTGTGGAAGCATTGGAGTCGTTTTGGAACGGCTGGGGGGCAAGGAGATCTGACATTATGCTGATTGCGAGTGGGTCGGCCTCGTCGTGGATGATGGACAAACTGGTGGACAATCCTGGCGGCTTGCACGCGCGCATTACAAACAATATCTATATCCGTCCGTTCACGCTGAAGGAAACGGAAGAGTACCTGCTGAGCCGGGGCATCCGTTGGAGCCATTACCAGATCCTGCAATTGTATATGTTGATAGGTGGCATACCATTCTATCTGAGCCTATTGGATCCAAGCCAGACACTTATCGGCAATATCGACCGTCTTTTCTTCCGCAAGAATGCTGAGCTGAGAACTGAGTTTGACGAGCTGTACAATGCCGTATTCAACAAGGCGGACAAGTATCTGGAGATTGTGAGTCTCCTGAATAGGAACCACGAAGGCATGACATTCACAGAAATCCAAGGCGCAACCACGCTTGATGGAGAACGTCTGACCACAGTGCTGAAAAACTTGGAGCGTTGTGACTTCATCATATCTTTCCAGCAGTACGGGAACAAATCGCGAGGGACTTTGTACAGGCTCGTTGATTTTTATACCCTATTCTATTACAAGTTTGTGGATGCCATCGACAGCAAGGATGAGCAGTGGTGGACTCACAATTACAATTCCCACAGCGTCGAGTCATGGCAGGGATATGCTTTTGAGCTGATTTGCTTCACGCACCTTGCCCAAATCCGCCTGCGTCTTGGAATTTCAGGCATATCCACGTCGGCATCGTCATGGCGCTATATCCCGTCCAAAAACGAAGAGGGGCAAAAGGCCCAGATTGACCTTGTGATTGAACGGGGCGACCGAAACATCAACCTTTGCGAAATGAAGTTCAGCGTAGGACCTTTTACCATCAAGAAATCATATGCCGATGATGTCCGCAGAAGGATTCAACTGTTCAAGGAGAAGGAGAAGGTTTCTTACGGATTGATTAGCACTTTCGTCACCACTTTCGGAGTCGCCGATGGGGTAAACAAAGAAGTTGTAGATTCAGAAGTGACGGCGGAAGACCTGTTTGTTTGAAGAAATGAGATACCAACACACCAATCGACCAGGATTTTTGCTCGGATGCATCGACTTCTGCACCTTTGGGTTATTCTTTCTCTTCTACATGCCTTTTGGTGGGTTACAGGATGAGTTAGATGAAATCCTTGGACTCAAAACGCAACGATATGGGGTGGCTTATCTCTTGGGCATTCCTACAGCGTTTATTTACACACTTGTATGGATGTCACGTATTGCAGAGAAGCTGAAAACCAAAGCGATTGAGCTGAATATAGATGGCCCATACACTTCTTGGTGGCACATGTTTGGATGGAACACCTTTGGCCTGTTGCTATTCGGTCCCGCTGTCGCTACCTATCGGTTTTTCGACACGCTAAACAAGGTAGAGTGCGAACTGAACAAAAGTGTTTCTGAATAAAAAAATGGACAAGAGGATGAAAAAGATATTGTTCCTTCACGGTTTCTTTGCCAGCGGTCAATGCATACCAGCCTTGGCATTACGAGAGGCATTTGACGGTCTTGCAGAGGTACTGACTCCCGACCTGCCGAGGCATCCGAAAGCAGCCATTGGATTCATAAGGGAACTGATTGATCGTGAGAAGCCCGACCTTTTGATTGGCAACAGCTGTGGATCGTTCTACGCCCAAATGATTGCTCCCTCAGTAGGCATTCCTGCTTTGCTTGGGAACCCTCACTTTCAGATGACGGAATTCTTGAAAAAGCGCATTGGCAAGCACGAATACAAATCTCCCCGCAAGAACGGCATCCAGGAGTTCGTCATTGATGAATCCTTGATTGAGGAGTTCGCCGAGTTGGAGGCTATACAGTTCAACAGCTACAATCCCGACTACAAGGACCGTATCTGGGGCTTGTTTGGCGAAGGCGACACATTGGCCCACTTTGAGTCGCTCTTTTTGGAGCATTATAACAGGTCGTTCCACTTTCCCGGTAATCACACGCCGACCGCCAATGAAGTCCGTGACTGGTATGTTCCCTTGGCCAAACAGATGCTGAAGGAATATCCCTTGTCAGAAAAGTAAGCATGGACTCGATTGAAAGATGCCCCCCTTTTCTCTGCCTTCTTTCATCATCCCGTTAATCGTGATAGTCGCTGGCTTTCCATTCGAATTTTATCTCTTCCGGGACAAGGTAATTGCCAATCTTGTAATCGATGTTTGCCTTGTGAGCCTGACTGAGTTGATAGCATCGTGGAACCCGATACATTCTCCCATCCTTGATGAAATGAGCACCCGTTTGGTGAAAACGAAAAGGAATTTCTTTTGAAACACATTGCTCCCTGATGTCAAGTATCCAGTCGTAATCGCAGGGTCTAGCATCGACCCCTGACTCTCCGCCAACCGATACTTCCTCAACCGTCTCATTCAGATAAGGAGTAAGATCAACGGCGGAAAGGATAGGAGAAACGATGATACTCTTATGCTTGATTGGGAGAGACAGGAAAATCGGCAAACGATAATCGGTCATCTCCTGGTTTTCCACAGTACATCCTACGATGACATTGTCATAGCCCTCGCCCCAGTCGTCAGGTACACATTCCATGAAACGGTCGATGCGTTTGGTGAAGAAAAAGAACCAGAGGTCGCTCCGTTGCCTCATCATCCTCCAGCATTCAGGTCGCCATTCATCGGCATCTTTCAGGAGGAAGTCGGAGGTGAAACAAGTGAAGACAATCTTTCCGCTCTCAATCTTCCACGATTTGTCACGCTTCTTCTTCATAGGCAGGTTGAAATTGCCTGTCTTTCGACACACACTGCTCGAAATCTCACTGCCGTACATTTCATCCTGACGATAGACATAGCAATATTTGCATCCAGTGCTAATTTTGGTGCAACCATGCCACGGATTCCAGTCGGCGTATATTTCCCAGTGCTCGGACATTTCTAACCGTTTTCGAGTTTGCAATTATCTTCCTATTATTTGGATGGATTAATCTTCATCATTAAAACCTCCTGACTTTTTTCTTGTAATCTTTCATTTCTTGAACGAAGTCACGAAGCAGTCGTTTCATAGTTGAAGGCTTTCCATGCCGCAAAAGTACAGTTTTCTTTTATGTCCATTAAGATCTTTTTTCCTATCTTTACCGCCTCAAACTTTATACACACAAACACCATGAAAAACATCCTCACAAGCTTTTTGGCGCTTCTAGGCTTGGCCTCGGCCTGCGGCCAACACAACTTCGAAAACGCCAATGTCGACAAGTTCGCAGAATGCATCACAGATAACAATGTGGTGTTGCTTGATGTCAGAACCGAAAAAGAATTCAATGAAGGACATATCCAGAATGCGCTCAACATCGACATCAAACAAGATGACTTTGTCGAAAAAGCGAAAGCGACACTTCCGACCGAAAAGACGGTAGCCGTGTATTGCCGCAGCGGAGTACGATCGGCTCTGGCAGCCAACAAATTGTCGGCAGAAGGCTACAAGGTCGTGAATCTTGAAGGAGGCATTTTGGCATGGAAAAAAGCCGAAAAACCTGTCGTGACTGATACGGAAGCCTACGAAACCGACAGTTTCACCACGAAGAACGGCAAGACTGTCAAATTCCACGCCTTGGTCCACGCCTCCATCCGTATCGAATACGACGGCAAGGAAATCATGATCGACCCTGTGACGAAACTGGGCGACAAGACCATCGACTACACAACCATGCCTAAAGCGAATTACATTTTCGTGACCCACGAACACTTTGACCACCTTGACAGCACGGCCATCAAGCAACTCACAAGCGACAATACCCAATTGATCACCAACCAACGCTGTGCTGAGATGCTCGGCTATGGTCAAGTGATGGCTAACGGCGACATGCTCCAAATCGCAGACGACATCACTGTTGAGGCCGTTCCAGCTTACAACACCACTGAAGGCCACCTACAGTTCCATCCCAAGGGAAGAGACAACGGTTTCATCCTCACCCTCGACGGACTGAGAATCTACATTGCCGGCGACACTGAAGACATCCCTGAGATGAACGGCATCAAAGACATCGACATCGCCTTCCTCCCCTGCAACCAACCTTATACGATGACGGTTGAGCAACTCGTCAATGCAGCAAGGACGGTCAAGCCAAAAGTGCTGTTCCCGTATCATTATGGCCAGACAGATGTGAGCGGAATTCCTGCACAGTTGGAGAACGATGGGGTTGAGGTGAGGATTAGACATTACGAATAATTGATAGCTTACCCGAGAAAAATCGAGGTAAAGGAAGAAAAACACTCATTTTTTTGCACCTTTTGGCCACACAAACTTAAATTTTGGCCCAGTTCGTATCTTTGAATCAAAGATTTCCGTACCTTTGCAGATTAATTAAAACCTAACCTGCC
>JAEEGI010001466.1_pt1 | contig 58805 bp, 48 predicted proteins | sample 8958751 | NCBI WGS metagenome assembly JAEEGI01 (sample SAMN16246545, study PRJNA631951) | gut metagenome | biome: gut microbiome; feature: rumen; material: KS-attached | host: Bos | place: Iran: Karaj | collected 2018-10
TAATACTGTTTCTAATCTTTCTTTTAATGAATGAAAACTACTCATAATGTACCTCTAAAAGCTTTATGTCTAACTTTAGGGGTGCATTTCAGGTAGGCTGCATCTCGGAAAAACAAAGAAAAACAAGTTTTCCTTTGGTTTTTCACTCGATTTGCACTACCTTTGCACCCGAAATAGCGTAAAAAGGTATTTTCTTGATAATGAAACGTGTAGGATTGCTTGTTTTGTGGTGTGTTTGTATGTGTGGTTTGATCCACGCACAACTCCCCATGAACATCGTCCTGCTTGGCGATTCGAACACCTGGATAGGTGGTGACGAATGTGACAAGCCACAGGGATGGAACAAATGGTTTAAGGACTTGGCAAACCCGCTGTCGTGCCATAGCTATGCACGTAGCGGAGCCACATGGACACACACCTCCCTGACGGATTATGACACGGAGGAGGATACCGGTGTGCTGAGCGACAATAATGTTGTCTATAACCAGATTAACCGGCTGAAGGAGGCTTACCAGCAGCAAAAACAGGTGAAGCCAGACCTCATCATCGTCATGGCAGGTACTAACGACCTGTGGTTTGCCGACAAGCGCCCCGACAGTCTTTCCACCTGGATACGCTATGATGCCCGACTGCTGAAAGAGGCATTCCCCGAGTCGCGCGTGATTCTGGTGACACCGCCGCCCTTTGTGAAGGTGACGATGGAGCGCCAGCATCAGGCAGCCGACGAGATAGCGGCCTGTGGCAGTGAGCTGGGGTTCGATGTCGTCCGTCTCGACCAGGGCAACCTCCGACTTCGTGCATCCAGCATGGTGCGCAAGGGCTATTCAAAAGACGGCGTACACACCACATCGAAAGGTGCGAGGGTGTTGGGTAAGTATATTTACGAACAAGTGGAGCAAATTCTTAGAAAATAAGATAACGACATGGTATTCTCGGATTTATTTTTCCTCTTCGTTTTCCTGCCAGCCTTCCTGTTGTGCTATCTGCTGGCAACATGGATAGACCGCAAATGGCAACCCACTCAGGAAAACAGGACGAATCAGGCAAAGAACTTGATATTGGTATGTTTCTCCCTCATCTTCTATGCTTGGGGCGAACCTGTCTATGTGTTCCTGATGCTGTTCTGTGTATTGGTCAACTATCTGGTGGGCTTGGGAATAGCCAACAGCGAAAATCATCGCAAACTCGTGCTGACCATCGGACTGATACTCAATATAGCCATTATCGGCACCTTCAAGTATCTGGGATTCCTGGCTGATTGTCTGAACGACTTAGGACTGGCTGTGGCTCGTCCGAATATCGCACTGCCCATCGGTATCAGTTTCTACACCTTCCAGTCTATCTCCTATCTGATAGACGTCTATCGCAGGGAGTCGCCCGTACAGCGCCGTTTCATCGACTTGCTGCTGTATATCTCGATGTTCCCCCAGTTGATAGCCGGTCCTATTGTGCGTTATGGTACGGTGGCAGAAGAACTGCATCATCGTCATGTGAATGCTGCCGATTTTGCTGACGGCATCTATCGTTTCCTGATAGGTTTGGGCAAGAAGGTGATCATAGCCAACCAGCTCTCCGAGATTTCCGACCAGTTCCTGGTTAGCGGACTCAATTCGCTGACGCTGGCAGGAGCCTGGATTGGTATTGTGGCGTTCACGCTGCAGATTTACTTCGACTTCTCGGGTTATTCCGATATGGCCATCGGATTGGGACGCTGCATGGGATTCCACTTCAACGAGAACTTCCGTCATCCCTATTGCTGCAACTCCATCACCGACTTCTGGCGCCGTTGGCATATCTCGCTCGGAAGTTTCTTCCGCGACTATGTCTATATCCCCTTGGGAGGTAATCGCCATCACCAGGCTGTGAACATCCTCGTGGTATGGTTCCTGACGGGTATGTGGCACGGAGCCAGTTGGAACTTCATCATCTGGGGTGTTTACTTCGGACTGATTGTGATGATGGAGAAATACACGCTGTTGCGTGTTCACGAACGTATTCCTGCCTTCGTCCTTCATATCTACAGCATGCTGTTGGTGATAGCCGGATGGGGCATCTTCTATTTCGACAACTTCGACCAGATGGTGGTGTTCTTCAATGCCTTCTTCGGCAATGTGGCTTCCGTTTACGACTTTGTGGACGAGAGTGCTTTGCTCGACAACTTCTGGTTGTGGGTGGTTGCCCTGTTCTTCTGTCTGCCTGTACGTACGACCATTGGCGAGTGGACTGATCGCTTGTTGGGCGACTCGAATGTGAAGTCTGTTCTGGTCTATTCGACACGCATCGTCCTGTCGGTAGCCATCCTCGTACTCAGCACTGCCTTGTTGGTCGGTGCTACGAATAATGCTTTTATTTATACGAGATTTTGAGAATTGAAAATTGAGAATGAAGATGAGATATTTTTTAGCATTTTGTGTTTTGGCTCTTCTGCCTTGCAGCGTTTCGGCTGAACGGGCACGACTGACGCGGTCGGGTATTATCATTGTGGGCAGTGGCGAGCATGTAAGGGCTTTCGAACCCTTCAAGGGGGCTATGGACAATGGACTGGGCTATGCCGAGGCTGTCAATAAATACAAGCAGACTTTCGGCAGTGCCGTCAATGTGTATTGCATGATTATCCCTACTGCTGTCGCACTATACTGTCCTGACGAGGCCAAGGAATGGACGAACGACCAGCGCACTGTGGTGCGCAGCATCTATGCCCACCTGTCGGACTCGGTGAAGGTTATCGACCTCTTCGACACCATGCAGAAACATGTTGGCGAAGACATCTATTCGCGCACCGACCACCACTGGGCTCCACTGGGTGCCTATTATGCTGCACAGCAGTTTGCCGGACAGGCTGGTCTGCCCTTTGCCGACCTTTCCACCTACGATAAGCACGTCATTCATGACTATGTAGGCACGATGTATCGCTTCTCGCATGACGCAGCAGTGAAGAATGCGCCCGAGGACTTTGTGTATTACACCCCCACAGGTGTTGACTATAGCACCACCTATATCCGCTACACACTGGGTAAGCACCGTCAGGTGGTGGGCGAGAAGGCTCCCGAGGAGGGCAACTTCTTCTATCAGTATGAAGACGGCAACAGTCAGGCTTATATGACGTTTATGCATGGCGACCTCAATACCACCCGTGTAAAAACATCGACGCGCAACGGACGCCGTCTGCTGATTCTGAAAGACAGCTATGGCAATGCCATTCCTGCCTATCTCTTCCATTCGTTCGAGGAGATTCATGTGGTGGACTGCCGCTATTTCCTCAAGAACATTGTGCACTACGTTCACAAGAACGATATCACCGATATCCTCTTTGCCAACAATGCAGGTCATGCCTATGCACCTGCCACGCAGAAGTCTTACAACCGTTATCTGGTGCAATAATTTAGCCGTATGAAACATTATCTGTATATTGCCGTCATAGCACTTGTCTTCCTCGCCTTTGCCGTGGTATTCGATACCTTTCCGCGCAGCACTGTGTCGGAACTGGAAAAGCGTGAACTGGCCACCTTCCCCGAATTCTCATGGGAACGACTGGCAGATGGTTCGTTTACCAGCGACGTGTCAACATGGTTTAGCGACAGCGAACCCTATCGCGACGTGTTCATGACACTGAGTATGCAGATTAAGGACCTCATCGCTATTGCTCCCTCCGACGACAATGTAAAATTCCAGGCTGGCGACATGGAACTGGAGAAGGGCGACGGCGAGAAGACGGCTGAAGGTGGAGGGAAGAAGGACGAGGCGGCTAAGGACAGCATGACCATCGACGAATACGAGAACCACATCAACGCCGACGAGAATGCCAAGATAGCCAATGCCGGAATCATCATTGTGGGTAAGGGCGACAAGGTGCGCGCACTGATGGCATACGGTGGCGGTCCCAAGGGTTGTGTGGGCTATGCGCAGGCTGCGAATAAATATAAAGAGGTGTTCGGCGACAAAGTCAACATCTATTGCATGGTGATTCCTACGGCTGTTGAGTTCTATTGTCCCGACAAGGCCAAGAAACGCACCAACCAGCAACTGCCTACCATCCGTAATGTCGTGGCTCATCTCGATCCGGGTGTGAAGCCCGTTGATGTCTATACCACTCTTGGCAAACATGCCAACGAGGACATCTATCTGCGCACCGACCACCACTGGTCGCCCCTCGGAGGCTATTATGCCGCTCAGGAGTTTGCGCGCGTGGCTGGCGTACCCTTCAAGGACCTCTCCCACTATGAGCGTCGTGTCACTCATGGCTATGTGGGCAGTATGTATGGCTATTCGAAGGATATTTCCATCAAGAATGCCCCGGAAGACTTTGTCTATTACGTGCCGAAAGGGGTGGAATACACCACCACCTACACCAACTATACCATCAACAAGAACTATCAGGTGACGGGTGAGGGTAAGCCCTTTACAGCCCCCTTCTTCTTCAAGTTCAAGGATGGACACGGGGGCGCCTATTGCACCATGATGGGTGGCGACACCAAACTGACGCAGGTGCGCACTTCTACGCATAACGGACGTCGCGTCATCATCCTTAAGGACAGCTTCGGCAATATGTTGCCGGGCTATCTCTTCTTCTCGTTCGAGGAGGTGCACGTTATCGACTCACGCTATTTCACCAAGGACATTATTGCCTACGTGGAAGAGAACAAGATAACCGATATCCTCTTTGCCAACAACATCTTTAAGGCATACAGCAGCCACACCTACGGCTCTTATCTCCGTTTCCTCCATCAGCAGTGGCACCGCCCGGGATCGGCTCCTGCCGAACATACCAAGCGCGACAGCACCAAAGCCAAGCATACTGCTGCTCCAGAGAAACCGAAAGAGAGCACCGAGCCTGCTGCCCCTGCCACTCCTGCTACGCCTGCTGCACCGGCGCCAACTACTCCTGTTGCTGACTCTCCTGACCAGCAGTAACCGGGTTTGTCTGGGATGTTTTGTAACGGAAAAACAGCAGCAGCAGGAACAATACTACAATTCCGAAAATAAGGGAAATCAATGCACTCCTTGTAAAACCTGCCACAAGGAATGTAAGGAACGATACGCCTGCAGCTGTCATTGCATAGGGCAACTGTGTGGAGACGTGGTTCAGGTGGTCGCATTGGGCACCAGCCGACGACATGATGGTGGTGTCGGAGATGGGCGAACAGTGGTCACCACAAACGGCTCCAGCCATACAGGCAGAGATGGAGATGATCATGAGCTGAGGATCGGTCTCTTGGAAACATGATACCACAATGGGGATGAGTATGCCGAACGTTCCCCACGACGTGCCTGAGGCAAATGCCAGACCGGTGGAAACGACGAAGATGAAGGCTGGCAGGAAATTCATGAGATCACCTGCAATGTGCTCCATCAGACCCGCCACAAAGACAGCTGCTCCCAAACTGTCGGTCATACTCTTCAGCGACCAGGCAAATGCCAGTATCAGCATGGCGGGAACCATCTGTTTGAAACCTTCTGGCAGGCATTCCATACAGGCAGCGAACGATAGCGACTGACGCATCAGATAGTATGCCACCGTGATGACGAGGGCTACGGCAGAACCCATCACCAGACCCACTGACGCATTGCTGGTGGCAAAGGCGTCGGCAAAACTCTTACCACTGAAGAAACCTCCTGTATAGATCATGCCGATGACACAGCCGATGATAAGGAACACGACAGGCACTACCAAATCAGACACTCTGCCTTGCTTTCCTTCCATCTCGCTGTCTTCGTTGGTCGGCTGTGTCTTGCCCGACGTGAAGAGGTCGCCATTCTTGGCATTGTTTTCGTGTACCTGCATCAGACCGAAGTCAAGCTTCATGAAGATGATGAAGACAATCATCAGTAGCGTCAGCAGGGCATAGAAATTAAATGAAATAGACTGCACGAAGATGTGGATGCCGTTCTCGCCTTTGACGAATCCCGACACGGCTGCTGCCCATGACGAGATAGGGGCGATGATGCAGATAGGAGCTGCAGTAGAGTCGATGAGATAGGCCAGTTTCGAACGGCTTATCTTGTGCTTGTCGGTGACGGGACGCATAACGGAACCCACAGTCAGACAGTTGAAGTAGTCGTCGATGAAAATCAGACATCCCAGCAGCATGGTCGACAACTGTGCTCCCTCACGGCTTTTGATGCGCTTGGATGCCCATGCCCCGAAGGCTGCCGAACCACCAGTATGGTTCATCAGTTGCACCATTGTTCCCAGGATGACCAGGAACACCAGTATGCCCACATTCCATTTGTCGGACAGCACGCTCATGACACCTTCAGGAAACAACTGATTGAGTGCTCCCACTGGTTCGAAACTGGCATTCAGCAGTGCTCCCGTCAGCATTCCGAAGAACAACGAGCTATATACCTCCTTGGTTATCAGTGCCAGCGAGATGGCGATGAGGGGAGGTGTCAACGCCCAAAAGGTATTCTTCACTGGCATGTGGTTGATGCCTACAGCATATCCCAGCCACGTTAAAAACAGGACTACAGCAATCAGCGACAAATATGTCCTTCTTTTGGGTATTCCGGGTTGTACATTTTCTATTTTCATTTTTTTAGTCGTTTGGTGGTTTAGTCGTTTAGTCGTTTGGGAAATTAGTCGTTTGGGAAATTAGTCGTTTAATCGTTTGGGAGTTCCCTTCCCCCCTCCCCTCGGGGAGGTCGGGAGGGGGTCTCTCATTTCAAATACACCGTCGCTCCCACGCTTAATGCTCGGTTCTGATAACAGTATGCCTGTTGCAGCCAATAGCCGGTAGCGTAGCCACTGATATCGTGGAATTCGGCAAAGACATTAAGAATCTTGCCAAACTGCTTGTTGACCTTGGCTGTGGCAAAGAGATGGGGGTGAATGTCGTTCATCGAGCGACGACTGCTATAGAGTAGTGTCGAGGAGAGGCGCCAGCCGTGAGGCAGATTGAGCACAGGAGCCAGTTTCAGGGCAACGTAATGCTCATTGTCGGCAGCTATATCCTTATCAGCATTCCTATGCTCGTAATAATAGTTGGCACCGAGGGTCAGTTCCCAAGACCCTGTTCGCCAGAACATGGAATTCCTGATGCCCAGTTGCTGATTGTTAGGTCCGGCGAGGTGGGTGTACCAGTTGTTTTCTATACTGGTGTGTACGAAGAAATTCTTCGTTTGATAGGTATAGCGCAGTGCCCCCTGATGCACAATGTTGGTGCTGATATTGCCTGCATTGAATATGCGATCAACAGTTGGTGCTGTCTCGTCAGCCAGGAATTCAATGACCTCGGGTACGAAGAAACGTCGGGTAAACAATGCCTGTACGAAATGGCGTCCTGTCTTATAGCCCACACTGGCCAGATAGGAGTGGTTGTTGCGCGAGTGCTTCCACAGGCTCTGGTCGGCTGACTGGTAAAGACGGCTCCAGTAGTTCATGATGCGGAAGCGGTCGCCCAGCGTCAGCACCCAGGGACCATGGGTGTAGTCGAGTTGCGCGTAGAAGTCAATTTGATAGAGCTGATCGCGTCGCAGATTAACATGCCACGTGTTCTCGTAGTCCATTTCAGTACCAACCATCAGCCAAAGGTCAGGGGTGAACAGTGGTGTGTTCAGCTCCACAAATCCGTAGGGATAGGTAATCCTCTGTAGGGAGCCGTCAGCATTGTTGTTGGTGTAGTCGCTACCAGCCTCAGCAAACAGGATGGCGTCGTTCTTGAAGGTGTGGGAGTAGGAAAGCACAAGGGCGACATAGCGGTTGTAACTAAAATCTTCGTCAATCTGAACAGGGTCGAACAGTTTCTGCTTGGTGTTTTCAAACGTTTGGAACATTTTGACGAAGAGCCTGTCGCTGTCGCTGATTTTCCAGTCCAGACTGAGGTGCATGTTCTCCGCCAGTCCGCGGTCAGTCATGCGCTGTATTTCCAACGGATATGATTTTCCGTAGGAAGTGCGAGCCAGTGCATAGGCCTGCACCGACAGTTTCTCGCTTCTCTTGGTGATGTCCGCATAGGCCATTCCGTTGCCATAGGTATTACCCTTCAGCGCCACCTTGCCACTGCTCTTGACGTCTTCCCGATAATAGATGTCGATGATACCCTTTGTACCACCCACCGCTTTTTCTACCGAGGTGTTGCTGCAAATCTGGATGCGGTCAATCTCGCATGCCTTCACATTGGCTAAGAATGATTCCGGATCCATGATGAGGTCGATGTTATCAACACGCAACTTGTAATTTTGGTCAATCTTCTTTCCGTTCGTCGAGAAATACTCGGGACACGTGTTCAACACATCCAGCAGCGTCATCTCGGTGTCGGGATTCATCCTGTCAACATGAATAACGTAACGATCGCCCTGAAACTCGATAATATCATCGTTGTCAGCAGCATAACCCGTCAAACCGCTCATGCACAGCATACACATCAGTATGCACCTGTTAATGAAATTCTTGTATTTCATCCTTTTCCTTATATCTTCTATATGGTGTATTACCATGCTGCAAAGATAAACAATAATCTAAAAGATACAAAACTTTTTTCCAAAAGAGTAATAACACACGTAAATTTTAAAAATGCATGCAATTATCTCCTCTCCCCCCCGATTTTAAATAAAAAAACTAAAAACGTTTTGATATTTAGTCAGTTCTTCGTACCTTCGCAACCAATATGCGGAAATTGGTGATTTTTCTTATGCTGATGACCTCGCTGGGCTTGATGGCACAGGAGGGTAACAAGAAACGACAGGAGGTGGACTACGACAGCCCTACCTTCGTGCCAATGGTGAAGGTGGGCAAGGTGCTGGAGAACGGCGACAGCATTCAATACATGGAAATGAATAACGTGTATGTATATCCGCCCATTGCCTTTTCGAGCAAGAAACAACAAATGGCTTATAACCGACTGGTGAAAAACGTGAAACTTGTGCTGCCCATCGCCAAAGAGGCTCGGAAAATAATGATGGAAACTGCTGAATACCTGGAGACACTGCCCGACAAGAATGCGAAAGAGGCGCACATGAAACTGGTGGAACGCAGCATCATGAAGGAGTATAAGCCGAGAATGAAGAAACTGACATTCTCGCAAGGGAAACTGTTGATAAAACTGATATACCGCGAAAGTAACTCGTCGGGATATGAACTGATACAGGCCTTCCTCGGTCCTGTGAGGGCTGGCTTCTACCAAGCGTTCGCATGGGCCTTCGGCGCAAGCCTGAAGAAACGATACGACCCGGAAGGGGTGGACCGTCTGACGGAACGCGTCGTGCTGATGGTGGAGGCGGGACAGATATAAAGAAGCCTCACCCCCGACCCCTCTCCTTCAGAGAGGGGAGGGACGGAAGAGGGGGAATGAGAAATGAGGAATGAGAAATGAGAAATGAGAAAGTCCTTAAGTCCTGTAGTCCTTGCAAAAAGAACTCCTAAACGACTAATTTCCCAAACGACCAAACGACTAATTTCCCAAACGACTAATTTCCCAAACGACTAAAAAATGAAAAATAAAATGGGCACATCTTCCGTCATTCTGCACGACCTGGCAATTGGATACCCAGGGAAAGTGGTGGCTGAACACTTGAATGGAGCCATCAAGGCTGGCGAACTGACTTGTTTGCTGGGACGCAACGGTGTCGGGAAATCGACACTGCTACGCACTCTTGCAGCCTTTCAGCCCTCCCTAGAAGGAAGCGTTAGAATTGAAGAGCCCCCCCCAGCCCCCCGAGGAGGACGAAGGAAAGGGGAAGTTGAAGATAATTGTCAATTGTCAATTGTCAATTGTCAATTAGACACGCTGAGCGATAAGGCGCTGGCGCGTCTAATCGGTGTGGTGCTGACGGAAAAGCCGGACGTGAGGAATATGACTTCCGAGGAACTGGTGGGGATGGGACGATCGCCCTACACGGGTTTCTGGGGGACACTGGGAAAGGAGGATAAAAGGATTGTGGACGAGGCTATACAACTGGTGGGCATCGAGGCGCTGCGCGAACGATTTATCCACACACTGAGCGACGGTGAACGGCAGAAGGTGATGATAGCCAAGGCACTGGCCCAGCAGACACCTATTATATATCTGGACGAGCCGACGGCCTTCCTGGACTTCCCCAGCAAGGTGGAGGTGATGCAACTGTTGCACCAACTGGCGCACGAAGAGGGGAAGACGATATTCCTTTCGACACACGACGTGGAGCTGTCGCTACAGATGGCCGACTGTATATGGCTGATGGAAAGCGAGGGGCTGACGGTGGGGACACCACGCGAACTGGCAGACATGGGGGCGCTGAGCCGATTTATAGAACACAGGGGTATCGCCTTTGATGCCCAGACACTAACAATAAGAGTGACGACATGATAGAGGGACACGGAGACGACATACACCGCTACGAGGCAGGAATGGTGCGCATGAATTTCAGCACCAATATCTACCAGCAAGCCGACCACTCGGCACTGAAGGCGCATCTGGCTGAACGGATGGATGTGATTAACAACTATCCGGAACCGGAACCGCTGTCGCTGGAGCAGATGATAGCAGAGCGACTGGGCATCAGTGCAGACTGTGTGATGGTGACGAACGGGGCGACGGAGGCAATATACTTGATTGCGCAGAAATTGCACAGGAGTGTGTCGATTATCCCACAGCCTACATTCAGCGAGTATGCCGACGCGTGCAGAATCAACAACCATATCGTGACATACGAGAACACGGACGACATGAAGGTGTTGCCGAACGACAGGGTGTACTGGATATGTAACCCGAACAACCCGACAGGCAACGTGATGACGAAGGGCATCATAGAATATTTGGTGCGACGCTCACCACGATATACGTTTGTGGTGGACCAGTCGTATGAGGACTACACGCTGGATCCGCTGATAAGGCCGCACGAGGTGACGGACTGTCAGAACCTGCTGGTGTTGCACTCGCTGAGCAAGCGTTTTGCAGTGCCCGGGTTGCGACTGGGCTACGTGACGGGCCATCCGAGTATGTTAGGACTGCTGAAGGCTTTGCGTCATCCTTGGTCGGTGAGTGCGCTGGCGATAGAGGCTGGTAAGTTCCTGATAGGTCGCAACGATCCCGTGATTCCCAACTTGCAGGCTTATCTGCAGGAGGCGCGGAGGTTGCATGCTGCGCTGCGTGCGATAGAGGGTATCCGTGTGTTTGAGACGAAGACGAACTTTATGTTGTGTGAGGCGGAGAACATAACGAGTACGAAGTTGAAGTATGAGTTGGTGCACGAGCATGGTATCCTGATTCGTGACTGCTCGAACTTCACAGGACTGAGTGATCACTTCTTCCGCGTGGCTGCGCAATCGCCAGAGGAAAACGATAGGCTTGTAATTGCGATATCGCAATTACAAAAATGAGAAATGAGAAATGAAAGCCAAATTATCAATTGTCAATTAAAAGTCCTTAAGTCCTGTAGTCCTTGCAAAAAAGTGATAAGTGAATAAAAAAATCCGATAAGCGAACTTATCGGATTCTTTTTTTATGGAGTGAGTGGGAGTGGCGGTAGCAAATTATTCACTCTTCACTCTTCCTTTTAAAAGTCCATCTTATCTAATTCATCGGTGAAGTCCTTGGGCTCGTGAGTTTCGGGCTCGTGGAAATCATCGGTGCGCTGAGGACGCTCACGACGCTCGTTGCGATCGCGCTGTGGACGGGGACCACGGTCGTTGCGGTCGCGCTGTGGACGGTCGCCACGCTGTGGACGCTCAGGACGCTCACGACGACGCTGCTGGGGCTCTACATAGTCGGCAGGCTTCTCGACGAGGACACGGTGAGAAAGTTTGAACTTACCAGTCTTGGGGTCGATTTCGAGCAACTTGACGGTGATCTTGTCACCCTCCTTGATGCCAGCCTCCTCGACAGTCTCGAGACGCTTCCAGTCGATTTCTGAGATATGGAGCAGTCCATCCTTACCAGGCATGAACTCAACGAAGCAGCCATAAGGCATGATGCTGCGAACGGTGCCCTCGTAAACCTCGCCAATCTCGGGAACGGCAACGATGGCCTTGATCTTGGCAATAGCAGCGTCGATAGACTCCTTGTTGGGGCCGCTGACCTGAATCTTGCCAACACCGTCCTCTTCGTCGATAGTGATGGTGGCACCGGTGTCTTCCTGCATCTGCTGGATAATCTTTCCACCAGGACCGATGACAGCACCGATGAACTCCTTGGGAATTTCGAAGGCCTCGATGCGTGGTACCTGTGGCTTGAGCTCGGGACGTGGCTCGGCGATGGTGTCGGTGATGCACTTCAGGATGTGCTCACGACCAGCCTTTGCCTGCATGAGGGCTTTCTCGAGGATGTCGAACGACAGACCATCGCACTTGATATCCATCTGGGTGGCTGTCAGACCGTCCTTGGTACCGGTGGTCTTGAAGTCCATATCGCCCAAGTGGTCCTCGTCGCCGAGGATATCGGAGAGAACAGCATACTTGTCCTCGCCAGGGTTCTTGATAAGACCCATAGCAATACCGCTGACGGGCTTCTTCATGGGAACACCGGCATCCATGAGTGCCAGCGTACCGGCACAGACAGTAGCCATTGACGAAGAACCGTTAGACTCCATAATCTGACTGACTACACGAACGGTGTAGGGGAAGTCGGCTGGAATCATCTCCTTCAGGCCGCGCCATGCAAGGTGGCCGTGACCAATCTCACGACGGCCTACGCCACGCTGGGCCTTGGCCTCACCCGTGCAGAACGGTGGGAAGTTATAGTGGAGCAGGAAGCGCTGATAGCTCTTGTCGAGCACATCGTCAACCAGCTTCTCGTCGAGTTTGGTACCGAGGGTGACGGTGGTCAGTGACTGCGTCTCGCCACGGGTAAAGATGCTGCTGCCATGAGGCATGGGCAGCGGAGATACCTCGCACCAGATGGGGCGGATATCGGTGGTCTTACGACCATCGAGACGGATGCCCTCGTCGAGGATGCAACGGCGCATGGCATCGCGCTCTACATCGTGGTAGTAGCGATCCATCATGGCTTCGTAATCGTCCTTGGAAATCTCAGAATCCTCAGGAACCTCAGCCAGGAACTTCTCCTTAAAATCAGCGAGAATCTTCTCGAAAGCCTCAGCACGGGCGTGCTTCTCGAGGGCCTGCTTGGTGATGTCGTAGGCGGGCTGGTAGAGCTCCTTGTTCATGCGCTCGCGCAGTGCCTCGTCGTTGACTTCGTGATCGTACTCACGCTTCACGTCCTTACCCAGTTCCTTAGAGAGGGCAGTCTGGAGTTCGCACATGGGCTTGATGGCATCCATAGCGGCCTTGAGGGCACCCAGCAAATCCTGTTCGCTGACTTCCTTCATTTCGCCTTCAACCATCATGATGTTCTCGGCTGAAGCACCCACCATGATGTCCATATCAGCCTCCTTCATCTGTTCGAAGGTGGGGTCGATGACATACTCGCCATTGACACGAGCCACGCGAACCTCGGAGATAGGACACTCGAAGGGGATATCTGAACATGCCAGCGCTGCTGATGCTGCAAAACCTGCCAATGCATCAGGCTGATCGACACCATCTGCCGAAAACAGCATTACGTTGACATAAACTTCTGCGTGATAGTTAGAGGGGAACAGGGGACGGAGCACACGGTCGACCAGACGGCTGGTCAGAATCTCGTTGTCGGAAGCCTTACCCTCGCGCTTGGTGAAACCGCCAGGAAAACGTCCTGCAGCGGCATACTGCTCTCTGTAGTCAACCTGCAGAGGCATGAAATCGGTTCCGGGAACTGCATCTTTTGCGGCACAAACAGTAGCCAGCAACACAGTGTTGTTCATGCGGAGCATCACACTTCCATCGGCTTGCTTTGCCACCTTCCCGGTTTCAATTGTGATGGTTCTTCCATCAGGCAACTGAATACTTTTTGTAATTACGTTCATCTTAAAAAAACATCTAAAAAATTAAAAACATCTTGCGACTTTGCGCTAAATTGACGACAAAGTTACACATTATTATATTGATAAACGAATAAAAGCGTATTAATTTCGTTTTTTTATGAAAAACTTGGGCATTTCAAGATTAATTCATAACTTTGCAGCCGATGAAGAAGATGATAATAATGGTTGTAGCCGCCATGATGGCTACCATGAACGTAACAGCACAGCACCAGAAGAAAGCTGTGCAAGTGTATATCCCAATAGAGCAGTTGCCACGACTGGTGGAGATTATGCCGGCACCGCCTGCCTTCGACAGTCCGGAGTTTGCGAGCGACGTGGTGCGATACTGCTGGGGCAAGCAGCAGCGACGGGACTCGGCACGCGTGGCAATGGCTATTGCCGATGCGGAATGGGAAAGCCACGAGAAGGTGTATGGCCGATGGGCAGAGGCTTTCGGATTGGCAATCAACGAGCGTGAGACACCCGAGATATGGAAACTGGTGGAGACAAGTCTTGCCACTACCGACCCCATGCGCAAGGAGCCGAAGGCTGCCTACCAACGATTGCGCCCCTTTGAATATTATGACGATACGATGCCATCGCACGAGGAACCGTTCCTGCGTGGTGAGGGCAGTTTCCCGTCGGGACACAGTTTGCGTGGATGGACCCTCACGATGCTATTGGCTCAGATTGCTCCCGAGCGTGCCGCCGCGATATATCGCAGGGGTCGTGAATACTGTGACAGTCGTGTGATTGTGGGTGCTCACTGGCAGAGTGACGTGGATGCCGGTCGCAACTACGCCTGTGTGGGTTACATCGTGCTTCAGAACATCCCCGCTTTCCAGGAACAAATGAGGAAGGCGAAGGAAGAATATAGAAGAGTGAAAAGTGAAGAGTGAATAATTTGCTACCGCTACTCCACTTTTCACTTCTCTCTTTTCACTTCTCTTAACGTAGCGTTAGCGCAGCGTTTTCTGCAGCTTCCATGATTTCGCGCTCACCTGGACCTTTGTCGTTGATGCCACAAAGGTGAAGGATGCCGTGGATGATGACACGGTGGAGCTCCTCGTCATAGTCCTTATGGAAAAGGGCGGCATTGGAACGGACGGTGTCGAGTGAGATGACAAGGTCGCCATTGATGGTGTCGCCCTCGTCGTAGTCGAAGGTGATGATATCGGTGTAGTAGTCGTGACCTAAATACTGGCGATTGACGTCGAGGATATGCTCATCGTCACAGAAGAGATAACCCACTTCGCCCACTTTCTTGCCATAGGTGGCAGCTACACGACGAATCCAAGCGGTGGTTTCGCGACGCTTGATATTCGGGAAGCGCACATTTTCGGTTTGATAGGTAATCATAAGCCTTAGTTTCTAACGGATTGAACTTGCAACATGACGCGAAGGAAATTGCCACCCCATATCTTCTGAATGTCATTGACGGAATAGCCCTTGTCCATGAGCCGACGCGTGAAATGGAGCAGTTCGGCAGCATTAGCCAGGCCACGCACACCACCATCGCCGTCGAAATCGGTGCCCAATCCGACGTGGTCGATACCCATCACCTCGATGGCATGGTCGAGATGGGCCATGACGTCGTTGATGGTAGCCTCGCCGTCGAGGCGCAGAAAGCCATGATAGAGGGTTACCTGCATGACACCGCCCTTAGCCGCGAGGTCGCGCATTTGCTGGTCGGTGAGGTTGCGGGGATGGTCGCAGAGAGCCCGACAACTGCTATGACTGCAGACGATGGGCTGCTGACTGATTTCGAGGGCATCGTAGAAACTTTTCTCGGCAGCATGACTGAGATCGACCATGATGCCCAGGCGATTCATCTCGCTGACCACCTGACGCCCGAAGAGACTGATGCCGTTGTGCGTCTGGGTGCCCTTGGCAGAATCACAGATATCGTTGTCGCCATTATGGCAAAGCGTCATATAGACGATGCCACGCTGTGCGAAGTGACGCAGATTGACGATACTGCCCTCGATGGCTGCCCCGTTCTCGATGCCCAGCATGATGCTCTTACGACCAGCCTGCTTGTTGGCGAAGAGTTCGTCGGGGGTGCGCGCGATGCGGATATAGGGCTGGTGGGCTGCCACGATAGACTCAATCTTATCGAAGATGCCGTCTGCCATCGCCTTCATGCCCGATTCGGTGGGCTGTGGGATGTAAGCCACCATGATGGTAGCGTCCTGATGGCCCTCGGTCATCTTATGCAAATCGACAAGCAGACGTTCGTCGCGCATACCGAAATCGACACCCTGTGGGAAGAACATGGGGGTGTCACAATGGGAATCGAGGGTGAGCACCTGCTGGTGCATGAGACACGTCTGGCGATAGCGCACCGCCTCGCTGACGAGCCATTGGAAGAGGGGAAGCCCCTCAGCCAGGCACTCAGGATGCCACTGCACACCGATGATGGGTTTGAACTCGGTGCTCTCCATCGCCTCGATGATACCATCGGTAGAGGTGGCTGTGACGCGGAAGCGGTCGCCCGTCTCACATACTGCCTGATGATGGAATGAATTGACGGAGAGGGTGTCAGCCCCCTTGTAGAGCTGAGACAAAAGCGAATCGCCCACGACACTGACCTGATGGGTAGCAACGGAACGTTCCTCGCTCTGCGAATGGTTGAAGGCAGCGATGTCGGTGATGTCCTGACGAACCCGTCCACCGAGCGCCATAGCGAGCGTCTGAATGCCCCGGCAGATGCCCAAGACAGGCAACTGACGATTGTATGCCAGTCGTGTGATAAAGAGTTCGGGCAGGTCGCGCTCCTCATTGATATCGCCCAAGAGGGGATGGGGTTCCTCGCCGGCATAGTGGGGGTCGTAGTCGCCACCACCACTGAGCACGAGAGCATCGACATGTTCCAAAGTGTTGATGATGACGTCGGTATCAGCCAAGGGAGGAATGATAACGGGTACACCGCCAGCCCGCAATACGGATTTATAATAAGTCTCAGCCAGTTTACAGGTGAGATCGCCATAATTGCCTGTAATACCGATGACAGGACGTTGGGAGGCCTCAGGATATTTCGAATAAGCGCTTGCAGCCAACAGTGACTGCCAATCGTAACGATTCATAAATTAATCTTCAATACTAACAGGGATTTCACGCTTGATGCTCTGTTCGAGCGAGATAAGCGTTTCGGTGGCAACCACTCCGGGGATGTCCTGCAAACGTCCGTTGAGCAGATGCATGAGCTGTTCGTTGTCGCGCGCATAGAGCTTGACCATCATAGTATAGGGACCCGTCGTGAAGTGGCACTCCACAATCTCGGGAATATGCTGCAAACACTCCACCACATCCTTGTACATGGAACCACGCTCGAGGGTGATGCCCACATAGGTGCAGGTGCTGTAGCCCAGGCTCTTGGGGTTGACGTCGAAACCACTGCCCATGATGACATTGGCCTCGATGAGATGCTGCACACGCTGGTGGATAGCTGCACGTGAGACGTTACACTCGGTGGCTACATCCTTGAACGGGATGCGTGCGTTTTGCGACAGGATTTTCAGGATTTTCTTGTCGAGATTGTCAATTTTGTCTATTGTTGCCATATCAAAACAGATTGCTTTGTTTACATTTTGTAAGCAAAAGTACGTAATTTAATCGATATATGCAACATTTTGCTCATAAAATTGCAGTATTTTATACAAAAAGAGCAGATTTTTGGTCTGCTCTCCTTATTTTTTGTCATCGACAATCTCCAAAAGTTCGATTTTGAATATCAACATCGAGAATGGTTTGATGTCGTTGCCCGCCCCTCGTTCGCCATAAGCCAACTGCTGGGGGATATAAACTTCCCACGTAGAACCGACAGGCATGTGGGTGAGGGCATCAGTCCAACCCTTGATGACCTGGTCGCAACGGAAATCGGTGGGTTTGCCACGCTTATACGAGCTGTCGAAGACGGTGCCATCGACAGTGCGACCTTCGTAGTTGACCTTCACTTTCTGAGAAGCCGTAGGGATGGCCCCCTTGCCAGCAGTGAGCACCTTATATTGCACTCCGCTTTCCAAGGTCTTGACACCCTTCTTCTTGGCATTAGCAGCAAGGAATTTCTCGCCAGCCTCCTTGTTGGCACCATAGAGGCGCAAGGCAGTTTCTTCCTGAATGGCCTTGATGATAACGGGTACCAGTTCGTTGGCTTTCTCGACCGAAACAGCCCCCTGCTCGCCCTTCACACCCCGCACAAAACCATCGAGGAAAAGGTCCATATTCAGATGCTGCGTGGAATCGGAGCCGAAGACTTCCTTATTAAACTGCTGAAGGAATCGCGAGAGACCCTGCGACTGAACCAGTCCGAAACTGTAGCTCAACGTATCGATGCGGTTCTGCAACTGCTGAGCCTTGACTGAATGGAAAGTAGCACCCGCGAAGAGAGCGAGTGCTACTATAATGATACGTTGCTTCATTGATTACTTTCTCTTAGGATTAACCTCGAGGAGCTCGATCTTGAAGATGAGCATAGAGAAAGGTTTGATGTCGGCACCCTGCTGACGGGCACCATAAGCTAACTCCTGAGGAACATAAACCTCCCAAACAGAACCGGCAGGCATGTGAACGAGTGCCTCGGTCCAACCCTTGATAACCTGGTTGCAACGGAACTCGGCTGGCTCGCCACGCTTGTAGGTGCTGTCGAATACCTTACCATCCAGGGTGCGACCCTCGTAGTTGACCTTTACACGAGAAGTGTCGGCAGGAATGGCACCGTTGCCCTCCTTGATGACCTTGTACTGAACACCGCCTCCGAGGACTTTCACGCCCTCTTTTTTGGCGTTCTCAGCCAAGAACTTCTCGCCAGCCACCTTGTTGGGACCAAACTCCTGCTCCATGGTCTTGGCCTTGATAGACTGCATCAGCGTCTGAGCCACTACCTGAGCTGAGTCAACAGTCATCAGACCACCCTTGCCGGTAGTACCGCTGATGAAACCAGCCATGAAGTTCTTCAGAGAGATAGTCTTGGTAGAATCGTCGCCGAAGAGCTCGCGATTGATACCCTTCACCATCTGGTTACTGATCTGCTGACCAATCTGAATACCTGCATAGTAAGCGGCCTTCTTCTTGTCGTCACCAGCATTGGCACCCTCGTTGAGTCCCTTGATGAACTCGTCCATATAGGCTGTATCGATGTCCAGACGATTAACCAGATAATCTTTCAAACCGTTGGTCTGAGCCATACCGATAGCATAGCTAACGGTATCAACGTCAGTCTTCAAATTAGCCTTAGGAGCTGAATAGCCGCAAGAATACAATGTAACTGCGGCAATAGCTGCAATAGCAGCAAAAGTAAACTTTCTCATTGTTTTATAAAATGTTTATTGTCGTTACATAACCTGAATCAACTCTACATCGAAGATGAGTGCTGCAAAAGGAGGAATAGAGGCGCCTGCACCACCCTCGCCATAAGCCAGACGATAGGGGATGAAGAAACGATACTTGGCACCCTCCTGCATCAGCTGCAGACCTTCGGTCCATCCGGCAATCACCTGCTGGAGCCCGAATACGGCAGGCTCGCCACGCTCAACGCTGCTGTCGAAGACGGTACCGTCGATGAGAAAACCCTCGTAGTGGCACTTCACACTGTCCTTGGCTGTTGGCTTCTTACCATTGCCTTCCTTGAGCACCTGATACTGCAGACCGCTGGGCAGTGTGATGACACCGTCCTTCTTGGCATTCTCTGCAAGATATTTCTCACCAGCCTCCTTGTGAACCTTACCCTGCTCCGAACGCTGCTTGTTGATTTTCTCTTCCTGCGCTGCGAAGTAGTCCTGCACAATCTGCTGGGCTTCACGATTAGACACTTTCAAGTCGTTGCCTGCCAGCACATCCTTGATGGCTGCAGCAAAATCATCGATGTTCAACCCTGTGGCTCCCATCTGCGCCAACTGGCGACCAATGCCCAAGCCCAGAGCATAACTTACTTTATCCATTCTTTCCCTATATTAATTATAATAATGTACGCGTTACTTGTCGATATTCTCCTTGAACCCTGAAGGACGAGGACCATACACCACCTTACGTTCTTCCATGCGCTTGCGATACTCTTCGGAGGCTTTCACCCGCTTGAAGAGATTGTCCATCTCAGACCGAATCTGTGCATTCTCAGCATTCAGTCGGTTGATTTCTTCCTTGGCAGCCTCATTCTCCTGTTGAATAGCCTTGTATTTCTGCATGGAAACACAAGAGCCAAAGCCCAAAGCCACCACTACAGCGGATAGGGCAAGGTTGAATAATTGACGCAATTTCTTCATATTTCAAACGTTTGATGCTAAATTCGGGTGCAAAATTACTAATTAGTGCGCAAATAATCTCTGAAATAAAGATTATTTAACTAATCAAGGAAAAACAGACTGACACCAATGACGGAAATGACGGCTCCTATAACAGTGCGCCAAGTGATGGGCTGATGGAAAAACCAACGCGAGGGCAGCAGGATGATAATAGGGGTCAGTGCCATGAGTGTCGAGGCAATACCAGCATCGGTGTATTGCACAGCCATCAACGAGAAACCGACTCCCACAAAGGGACCGAAAATGGTGGTGGCTGTTGCTGCAGTGAGCCCTTTGCCGTCGTGCAGGGCCTCACGAAGAGGCTTGAAACCTTCACGATAGTAGAGCAAAATGGAGAAGCCGATGATGCCAGCCACGCAACGGATGAAATTGGCACTGAACGGTATCAGCCATGCAGGCATCTGTGTATTGTCATAATGGTCCATGCCTATCTTGCTGAGCACCAGTCCCGCACCTTGGCAGATGGCTGCCCCAACAGCAAAGAGGATTCCGTTCAAAGGCAGTTTCAGCGACACCCGATGGTGCTCGCCCCGTCCTAATATCGAAATACTGATACCTGCCAGGGTCACAAACATAGCGAGGATGCTCATGGCCGTCATCTGCTGACCAAGGGTTACCCAAGCCATGAGGGCTGCCGTCAGCGGGGCAAGGGTCATAAATAGTTGTCCATAGCGCGAACCGATGATGATGTAACACTGGAACAGGCAGTAGTCGCCAATGACGTAACCCACCAGTCCCGACAACAGCATCCATCCACAGGCTTCCATTGGGATATGGGTAGGAATAGGTGTCCCCATGACATAACAGAACAGAATCACCGAAAACAGCAGTGCCAATGCCATGCGCAACACGTTCAGCGTCAGGTTGCCCATCCGCTTGCTGCCAAACTCACTCAGCAAGGCTGTTGCCGTCCATGAGAATGCCACCCCAATTGATATCAGTTCACCTACAAAATGATTCATCGTCTTTGTTTAGCCTTGAAATCTCGGTTATATGTCATTTTTCTTGTATTCGTTTCAGATGGCAGAGGATAAGGTTACCCTCGCCATCGCGCAGGTGCATGCCGTTGCCCCGACAGAATCGCCAATAGCGACAGTCCTTGCAGTCGCCCTTGCGCATCCAGTCGCGCTGGAGATAGGGCAGATAACGATTCTCCCATACGTCCATGAAGTCGTCGTCATAGATATTGCCTTGATGATAGTCGGCACGGATGCTGGCACAGGCGGCGATGGAGCCGTCGGCCATCACGGAGCCTACCGTCACACCTGCCTGACAATCGAAGAACATATCGCGAACCTCACCTTCGTAACGGCCTAAGAAACCCTCGCAGCCATACGAGGCATTGATGCGGCCCTCCTGACGTGTCTGACGGATGAAGTCGAGCATCCCCCGATACTGTTCGTTGCTGATTTGCATCATGGGGTCGCTGGCAGCACGGCCTACGGGGAAGATGGAATAGATGCGCCAATAGCCGATGCCCTTGCCGACGAGATAGTCGCGCATGAGCGGCAGCTCTTGGTAATTGCGTTGGTTGACGCAGGTGACGACATCGGTATTGATCTGCGGATACTGCACGAAGAGGTCTAATACCTGATCGACCTTCTGAAAACTCTGTGGATGGCGACGCATCCAGTTATGGTTGTCTTCCAATCCGTCCATGCTGACGGTGATGCTGTGCATGCCTGCCTTATGCAGGGCCTCGAAACGTTCGGGGGTGAGTGCGAGGCCGTTGGTGACAAGACCCCAAGGGAATCCACGTTCGAAAATGGCACGACCGCACTGTTCCAAGTCTTCACGCAACAGAGGCTCGCCACCCGTGATGGTGACGAACACCTGATGGGGATCGGTTTTGCGCGCAATACTGTCGAGCACTCGCAGGAAATCTTCACGAGGCATATCCCTGACTTCCGACAACTTCCGACAGTCGCTGCCACAATGGCGACAACTTACATTGCAACGCAGGGTACACTCCCAAAACAATTGCCGAAGAGGATGCTCCTTGCGGATGTTACGGCTAATCTGTGCTGCCGCTTCCAGGGCTATGCGCTTGCGAAGACCCAGTTCACTCATTCGCCTTTACCTTCTTGGGATTCTCGCTACCGTCTTTTCCAGGTAATACTAGATTGAGAACAACAGCCAAGATGAAGACGACAGCCACACAGTTTTCGGCAAATACGGTCTGGACTATCTTCGGGAAGATAGAAAACAGACCCGTTGCCTGTGTGAAACCAAGTCCTATGCTCAGCGAGAGGGCCACGATAATCATATTGCGATCAGTGAAACCACAACGGGATATCATGCGGAAACCTGCAAACATGATAGAACCGAACATCATAATGGTGCAACCACCCAAGACGGCCTGCGGAATGGTGGTCAGAAGAGCTCCCACAACAGGGAAAATTCCTCCGATAATCATGATGCAGGCACCAGTGGCGATGGCAAAACGATTGACAACACCCGAGATGGCGGCCAAACCGACGTTCTGACTGAACGAGGTGATGGGGGTGCAGCCGAAGAGACCTGCCACACTGCTTACAAAACCATCACAAGCCACACTGGAGCCCATCTCGCGCTTATGGGTACTACGATTCAAGGCACTGGCACACAGGGCACTGGTGTCACCGATGGTCTCAGTAGCCGATACCATATAGATGGCAAGAACAGACAGGAAGGCACCTACCTCGAAATCGGGTTTGAAAGGCATGAAATTAGGCAGTGAGACAATGCTGATGTGCTGCAGGCTGGAGAAATCGACCATGCCCATGCAGACAGCAAGGATATAACCTGCCACCAATCCGATGAGAACGGACAGCGAACGGAAGAAACCCTTGGCAAAAATCTGAAAGACCAAACATACCAAGAGGGTGAACGAACCCACAATCCAGTTGTTGACCGAACCGAAATCAGCAGCCCCCTGACCACCAGCAAACGAATTGGCACCAATAGGCAACAGCGAGAAACCGATGGCTGTGACCACCGTAGCTGCTACGATATGAGGAATGAGTTTGGTCCAATAATTAGGAAACAGTCCCAGCAAGCCTTCGATAATACCGCCAAGGATGACGGCACCCATCAGCACTCCCATGCCTTGCGTCGTGCCAATGGCAATGGCTACGGACAGGAACGTAAAACTGATACCCATGACGATGGGCAGTCGAGAACCTATGCGCCAGATAGGATAGAGCTGGATGAGTGTGCCGATACCTGCGATAATCATACAGTTCTGTATCAGCGAAGCACTGACGCCGGAACCGATGCCCACCACATTGGCTAATATAATAATAGGTGTAATGTTTGCCACAAACATGGCCAACACATGTTGCAGTCCGAAGGGGATGGCCTGTGGTAAGGGTACCTTACCATCAAGCTGATAAAGATTGCTCTTGCTACTATCCATAGCTTTCGATTATTTAAGTTTGATTTCGTTATTTTCAAGCGACTCGATGATGGCCAGCGACTCGATGCGGTGAATGCCATGATCCTGCAATACCTTGCGACCGTGCTGGAAGGCTTTCTCGATGATGAAACCCATGCCGACAATAGTGGCACCAGCCTGCTGACAAAGGTCGATGATGCCCAATCCGGCATTACCATAAGCCAGGAAGTCGTCAATGAACAGCACATTATCCTCGCTGGTCAGGTATTCACAGCTGACGGTCAGCGGATATTCCCTCTGCTTGGTAAACGAACGAACTGTAGATTCGTAGAACTCACCCATCGTAGAAGGCTTTTTCTTCTTGGCAAAGACCACAGGCAACTCCATCAGGTAGCCCAGCATAATGGCAGGAGCAATGCCTGAAGCCTCGACGGTGATGATCTTGGTGACATCTTCGTCGGCAAAGCGGCGAATAAACTCAATGGCTATCTGTTTCATCAGGTAGGGGTCCATCTGGTGGTTGATGAAACGGTCAACTTTTAGGATGCCACCTTCTAGGCAGCGTCCGTCTTGCATAATTCTGTCGCGTAATACTTTCATAGGTGCTTCGTTTGTTTAATTTTGCAAAATTACGAAATATTTCTCAAATCCATCACCTCAATTGGCGATTATTTATTATTTTTGCAGAAAATAAAGACCTATAGGCTTATGAAAAAAATAGTTGTTTTGACTGGTGCCGGCATGTCGGTAGAGAGTGGACTGAAGACTTTCCGTGATGCAGACGGGTTGTGGGAGAACTATCCTGTAGCCAAGGTGGCTACCCATGAGGGATGGGAAGCTGATCCCACTTTTGTGAATAACTTCTACAACATGCTGCGTAAGAAATGCTGGGCTGTCAAGCCCAACGAGGGCCACAAACTGGTGGCGAAACTGGAAGAGAAATATGACGTGACAGTGGTTACCCAGAACGTGGATAACCTGCACGAACAGGCTGGTTCCTCAAAGGTCATCCATCTGCATGGTGAACTGATGAAGGTTTGTTCGAGCCGGGATGTTGACGACCCTCGCTATCAGATAACACTGACACCTGACAATTGTGAGGTAGAACCTGGAACGAAAGCCGGCGACGGTTCGCTGCTGCGTCCCTTCATCGTATTCTTCGGCGAGGCTGTGCCCATGATCAGTGTAGCTGCTGCAGAGGCCAGCGAGGCCGACATCTTTGTCATTATCGGTACATCACTCAATGTGTATCCTGCAGCAGGACTGGTGCAGTATGTGCGTCCAGGGGTGCCCGTCTATCTCATCGACCCGAAACCTGTATCGGCAGGACCTAACGTCATGCAGATTCAGAAGGGTGCCGGCGAGGGCATGAAGGAACTCGTAGAGAAGTTATTCGCTGAATAGCAATTGAACCAACGTCTGTCCGACGGCCTGCAGCGTATTCTTGTCAATATGCTGCATATTGTCGTGTATGGTATGCCATGTAGGACCGAAGGAACTCTGCTGACAGTCGGGATAGTAGTTGATAATGTCGATACATGGTATCTGGGCAATATCATTGACTGGTACATGATCGTCGGTGACCATACCGCCTTCCTGCTTAGGGAAGAAACTGCCATAGCCAGCACTGGCAGCTGACTGCCACACTTTCTCGACTACACCCTTTGCCTTTTGCAGAGAATATCCCTCCTGATAAAACTTTGCACCCTGTCCGCCAACCATATCGAGGAGGATGGCATACTGATAGTTGGAAGCGGAGGACTGAGCCTTGAACATTTTAGCCCAATGCTGTGCACCGAGTGCCCATGAGTCGGCACCGTTACCATTTTCGTCCCACTGGGGAATACCCCAGTCTTCAGCATCGAAACAAACGAAATCGACTGCCACATTCAGCGAGTCATGCTGCTGGATGAGACGAGCCAATTCCAACATCACAGCCACACCGCTGGCACCATCGTTGGCAGCCATCACCGGTTTGTGCCAATTGGCTGAATCGGGATCGTTGTCAGCCCAAGGGCGACTGTCCCAATGGGCACAGATGAGGATGGAAGAAGTCGCTCCTCCAGCATTCTTTGCCTGAGAGGAAGCTTTGGCAATGATATTGGTGCTCTTGAGGATAGTGCCGTCATAGCCTTTGAGGTCGGCTTTCTGCATTTCCACCTGATAACCATATTGCTGGAACTTCTGTCGAATCCACTCTCCGCACTGTTCGTGGGCCTCGCTGTTCATGACACGAGGACCATAGCTGCATTGGGCAGCACAGAACAGATAGGCTGAATCAGCCGAGAATTCTATATTGACAACGGGTTGCTGTTCTACTTGTTTCTTTGTGGTGCCGCACGCACAGAGCAGACACACCAAACTAACGAGACAAATGGTTTTCTTAATCATCACTTTATTATTTTTTCTTAGGCAGGAATTCGGAAATATCCCTTCCGAAATGCTGTAATTCACGTACCACACTGCTGCTGACACTCGCATATTGGGGCTCGGAGAAAAGCAATATGGTTTCAATACCGCTGATTTGGCGATTGATATCGGCCTGTTCGCGCTCGTACTCAAAATCCTTCACACTGCGTACACCTTTTATTATATAGTGGGCACCCTGCTCTTTAGCAAAATCGACTGCCAAACCATAATAGGGCTTCACCTCTATGCAAGCCTCATCGGCATAGAGTTCCTGAATAGCCTGCATACGCTCAACGGCTGGTTGCATATTCGGTTTATGAACTTGGTCGCCCACCACCCCAATAACAAGGCGGTCGAACAATCCTAAGGCTCGCCTCACCACCGAATCGTGACCAACAGTAAACGGGTCGAAACTTCCTACAAATACTCCAATTCTCATCTCCATAGCGGTAGCAAACTTTTCACTTTTCACTTCTCACTTTTCACTTTTCACTTCTTTCAGTCAAATAAGTTTGGTTCCATAATATTACCAGTATAAGGATTGCGTCCGAAATGACGGTAGGCCAGTTCCGTTGCCATACGACCTCGAGGGGTGCGCTTGATGAAACCCTCCATGATGAGGAATGGCTCATACACTTCCTCTACCGTACCGGCATCCTCGCCAATGGCTGTGGCTATTGTGGTGATGCCCACAGGACCTCCACGAAACTTATCGATAATCGTCAGCAGGATGCGGTTGTCTATCTCGTCGAGTCCATACTGGTCGATATTTAGAGCTGTCAAGGCTATCTTCGTAATCTCAGTGTCAATACGGCCTGTACCCTTCACCTGCGCAAAGTCCCGGACTCTGCGGAGCAGGGCATTGGCTATACGTGGAGTACCACGAGAACGTCGCGATATTTCTGCTGCAGCATCAGCAGTGATGGGCACACGCAGTATGGAGGCAGAGCGAGAGATTATCTTCTGCAACGTCTTGGGTTCGTAATACTGCAAGTGCATATTGATGCCGAAACGGGCACGCAAGGGAGCTGTGAGCAGACCACTACGTGTGGTGGCTCCCACAAGCGTAAAAGGATTCAAATCAATCTGTATGCTGCGAGCCGAAGGACCCTTGTCAATCATGATATCAATGCGGTAGTCCTCCATCGCGGAATAGAGATATTCCTCTACCACTGGCGACAGACGGTGTATCTCATCTATAAACAGCACGTCGTTTTTCTCCAACGATGTCAGGATGCCAGCCAAGTCGCCTGGTTTGTCCAACACAGGACCACTGGTAATCTTGAAGCCCACGCCCAATTCGTTGGCAATGATATTCGACAGCGTTGTCTTACCCAGACCAGGAGGTCCGTGCAACAGGGTATGGTCAAGTGGTTCACCACGGTATTTGGCCGCCTCTACAAACACTTGCAGATTCTCCACCACCTGCTGCTGTCCACTGAAATCACAGAACGAGAGAGGGCGTAAGGCATTCTCGAATTCCTTTTCGGAAGAGGAGAATTGCTCCTGGCGGATGTCAAAATCTTCGTCCATCATGTACTTTTTGCTTGCAAAGATACGAAATAATTCATAATTTTATTATCTTTGCAGGCAGAAATTCTAAAACTACTAATTATGAAGCGCATCTCACTACTGATTTTTGCGACCCTGATGTCGATAGGCATGCAGGCCAGTACTACCCTGCCCCTGACAGGAAAAGTTGTTTGTCCCACAGATAAACATATCCAATATGTAGGTCGTATTTGTTTCGACAATCCACAGCGACCCCGTTTCACCTTCCCGGGTGTACAGATTAATGCCGGTTTCACAGGTACAAGCCTGAAGATGATAGCCAAACCCAAGAGCGGTTATTTCATGGCACAGATTGACGAGGCTGCCCCCTTCAAGGTGAGTTTTATGGGAGAGCGTGACTCTGTGGTGACCCTGGCAACAGCCCTGCCCAAAGGTGAGCATACCGTTCGACTGATGTATATTATCGAGGGTTATGAACTGAAACCTGAATTCCGTGGTTTCATCCTCGACAACGACGGCATGATGCTGGATGCCCCTGCCTTGCCAGAGCGTAAGATTGAGTTCATCGGCAACTCCATCACTTGCGGATATGGTAACGAGAGTATCAATCGGGGCGACCCCTTTGAATATGAAACAGAAAACCATTATATCGGTTATGCCCAGCAAACTTGTCGCAACCTCGATGCTGTGGCATACGTAACAGCTCGCAGTGGTATTGGTGTCTATCGCAGCTATGGCGGTCCAAAGACAGGTACTCCAGAGAACGTGATGACAACGGAGTATGAGTACACCAATCTCTACGACCGATCTGAGCGTTGGGACTTCTCACGCTTTCAGCCCCAGGTAGTTTGCATCAATCTGGGAACCAACGACCTGTCGACCGACAACTACGATGCAAAACTGCTGAAACAGGCCTACAAAAAGTTCCTCAAGCAGGTGCGTCAACACAATCCTAAGGCCAAGATTGTGTATCTGTGTGGAACAATGCTGAATGGCAAGGAACTGGATATTGCCAAGCAGACTCTCAACGAAGTGGTTGAGGAGGCCAAGAAAGATGGCGACACGGAAGTATATCGGTTCGATTTCACACCACAGAACGGAGACATCGGCTATGGAGCCGACTGGCACCCTTCTGTCTGGCAGCATCAGAAGATGGCAGGTGAGCTGACAGCATACCTGCGCGCACTGATGCACTGGTTCTAATCTTGATTCTTTGCAGCTTCTTTTGCAGCTTTACGGGCAGCCTTTTCGGCTGCCTTTTGCTGTTTCCTGGCAGCTTTCTCAGCAGCCTTCCTTTCTTTTTCAGCAGCCTTCTCAGCAGCCTTCCTTTCCTTCTCGGCTGCCTTCGCTGCAGCTTTCTTCTCCTTCTCGGCATTCTCCTTCTGCTTCTCTAGCTCCTTCTGCTTTTTCTTAGCCTCACGCTCTTTCTCCTTAGCGGCTTTACGCATGGCCTTATGCCGTTCACGGTCTGCCTTGTCAGGATCATTGTCGTTGTCGTTATTAAAGAGGTGGAAGCGAATGCCCGGTTTAATCTTCGTCTTCTGCATCTGGTCAGTGTCCGTGAACGAGAATGCGCAAAGAATATCAGCCAACTTACCCTTCATCTTCAACTTACCCTCAGCCACAGCACCATCACTCACAATATTAGCATAGATATCGGTCACTGATACTTTCTTGTATTGGGCTTCGTAAACGAGAGCGTCAACCTGTCCGATAGGCAGTTTCCCTCCTTTCTGTCGACGCATCACTGCAGTACGTTCCTTAGAAATGTCAATCTTAAAACCAGCCCTGCAACTGATTCTGCCTATATCAGGATAATCCATGGCCTTGCCAAGATGGAAGACGTCCGACTTCACATTACCTGTAAGATATTTATTGAGATTATTGATAAGGAACGAGAAACCGATATCACCACAGGCCGAAAGAATGTTGCCACGGAACTCCAGACGCTTATACTTCACGTCGAACGAACCTTTATAACGTATCGTTCCCAAAGCATGCAACTGTTTCATCATGAACTTTCTGACAGCAAACTGGTTGATGATACGCGCCTTGCTATTGCCCTGCACCTCGCAACTCAAGATGTCAAAATGAACGTGAAGCTTGTATTTGTCTTTTAATCCCGCCACGGAGCCAACTGCCTTAGCACGGAATTTGTTGTCGGTAGTCTTGACAGCAACATCCTTAAAGAACAAGGTGCTGTCATTACCATAGAACTTAGTGGTGAGCCAGAGTGGCAGTGAGAAGTTCTTGAGCGCTGGGGCAAAGGGGTGCGCTATGTCTTTCAGCAACGTCGTTCCTGTGATATCGCTGGTTGAGAATAGGAAGGGGATGCCCTTCTTCTTGCTGCCCAACTGCACCTCACCCTTGGCAAACTTCAGGGTGGTATTGGCCATGCAAATGGTTGCGTCGTTGATGTGAATCTTTCCTGCAATATGTTTGAAAGCCAGATGCAAGTCAGTGATGTGCAATCCCGAGGCTTTGTCATTAACGTCACACTCTGTCAGACGGCCACAAACACTATCCTTACTGATATGGCTAAAGTGCAGTTTCGCATGAGCCACCACGTTTAAGTGGCCATCGTCAAACCATCCACGCTTGGGTTTCCCCACACGCTTATGGGGCAAGTGATTATCAGTAGTCCAGTGCACACTGTCAATCGCTACCTCACCCTCCTTTCCGTCACCTTTCAAACTCAGTTTGATGACGTCAATCATCATGCGGTTGTCCACTTTCACCGGCTTACGTTTCTTCATGTGTATCCATGAACCTTGAGCCTTCCGCACCTCACCGGTAATCTTGTCGCCCCATCCCTTGTGCAGGTTTATATGGCCAAGGGAAAAGTGCGACTGGTTATAGATGACATCCACATCCTCAATATTCACTTTATCCAAATCGAACGTCAACTGCTTGCCGCTCTTTTTCTTCTTTGGTTTGGGGGCTTTCTTGTCGCTCTTGAACGCATCAATCACAAACTGGTAATTGGCTGCCGTATCAGGACGTTCCTTGAAGATCTGGGCATGCAGACCCTTGACAGTAACCTCCTCCAACTGAATTTCACTTTTGAGCAGTGCCCACATATCTATCTCTGCACCCAGGAAGTCAAGGTTCAGCATGGGACGATGCTGCAAATCTTCAACTCTCAATTTATAGAGACGTACGTCGTCACTGAAAAAACCAATGCGAATGCTGTCTATTTCGACCTTCGTCTTCAACTTTTCCTGCAACGTCTCGGTGGCATAGCTCAGAAACTTATCCTGAAACGATGAAGAGTTCAATAACCACACTCCTCCAAATATCAGGAGTAAAAACACAACTACAACTATTGCCACTATCTTGACAAGTCGGAAGATGATTTTCAATATTGATGCCATATAATATATGTATAGTAGATTTCCCGTTTGCAAAAATAATGTATTTATTTCAAAATCCATCAATTTCCCTCTCATTTTTCTTTTCTTATTTTTGCTGAGCGATTTTTTATTCGGAAAACTTGCACACTGAAAAAAAATGTGTATCTTTGCATTATCTTATAACCAAATTCCATAAAAATGAGAAAACTTATTATCATGACTGCCCTATGCCTGGTGGGTATGGCAGCACAGGCTCAGCAGAATCTGAGTTGGGGACAAGGACCCCAAGTAGCATCTCCTGATGTACATTCAGACAACAGTGTTACCTTCAATTTGATTGCCCCAGAGGCTCAGAAGGTACAGATTACTGGCGATTTCCTTCCTACCAAGAAGGTGGAATTCGGAGGAAACACTTATGACGCACCTGGTGTGGCCGATCTGGTAAAAAACGACAAAGGTGTGTGGAGTTTCACTACCGAACCACTGAAACCCGAACTCTACACCTATAACATGATTGTTGACGGAGTGAAAATCATTGACCCTCTGAACGTTTACAATATCCGAGACATCAATAATCTGTTCAGTGTACTGCTCATTGGTGGTAATGCCAGCGCCGACCTTTATAAAGTCAATAAAGTGGCTCACGGCACTGTCAGCAAAGTATGGTACGAAAGTCCCACTGCAGGACTGACTCGCCGTCTGACGGTCTATACACCAGCTGGTTACGAGACAAGCGGCAAGTCATACCCTGTGCTTTACTTGCTTCATGGTATTGGTGGCGATGAGAATGCATGGAGTGAACTAGGACGAGCAGCCCAGGTTCTCGATAACTTGATAGCTCAAGGTAAAGCTGAGCCCATGTTGGTCGTGATGACAAATGGAAACATCTCACAGGAAGCATGTCCTGGTGAGACCAGCGATGGATTCAAAGTGCCCACAATGATGCTCCCCAAGACAATGGAGGGTTCTTTCGAAACCGCCTTCCCCGATGTAGTAAAATTTATCGAGAAGACCTATCGAGTCAAGAAAGACAAGGCTCACCGTGCTATTGCCGGCTTGTCGATGGGTGGTTTCCACAGCCTCTTCATCAGCATCAACAATCCCGATATGTTCGGTTATGTAGGACTCTTCTCTGCTGCTGTCGATCGGCAGCAGTCTGACCCCAACGGATTCCCCAATATCTATGCTGACCGCAACAAGAAAATCGATGGTCTCTTTGCCAAGAAACCCAATCTCTTCTGGATAGGTATCGGAAAAACAGACTTCCTCTATAAAAACAATAACGACCTACGTGCTTACCTCGACTCAAAGGGACATAAGTACACCTACCATGAAACCGATGGTGGTCACATCTGGCGCAACTGGCGCATCTATCTCTCAGAATTTACACCACTTTTATTTAAATAACACTTATGTAAAAATCCGTATTTTCAGGCTCAACCTACTTAAAAAGATAATATAAAAAAACTCCTTTCATCCTCCACAATGGGGAAAAAAGGAGTTTTTATTAATCTTCTGCGATGGAGAAGTCTAACTGACGCTTCTCCAAATTTGCACGAGCCACCTTGATGCGAATGGGATCGCCCAACTGATATTTATGATGATGGCGACGTCCTACAAGACAATAATTTTTCTCGTCGAAGTCATAGTAGTCATCATCCAAATCACGCATCGGTACCATACCTTCGCAGTGGTTTTCGTCTATCTCACAATAAATGCCGTAAGACTGGATGCCACTGATATGGGCATCGTAGGTTTCACCAACCTTATCGACCATAAACTCTACCATCTTATATTTGATAGAGTCACGCTCTGCCTGCTGGGCCACTACCTCCATATCGGAGCAATGCTCACACAACTCTTCGTATTTCTCCTCATTGGCACTGCGACCCTTGTCCTGGTATTTCGTCAACAGACGGTGCACCATCGTGTCGGGATAGCGACGGATAGGCGATGTGAAATGGGTATAATAGTCGAAAGCCAGTCCATAGTGCCCGATATTATGAGTAGAATACTTTGCTTTCATCATAGCTCGCAGGGCTACGGTCTCTATGAGTTTCTGTTCCTTCTTACCCTGCACGCCATCCATCAGTGCGTTCAGACTCTTGGATATTGCCCCCTTGGTACCGCCTGTCTTAAGCTTGTAGCCAAACTTAACCACAAATTCGCGCAGGGTCTCCAACTTTGTGGGGTCGGGCTGGTCGTGGATACGATAGACGAAGGTTTTGGCTTTCGGCTGTTGCCCATTGGGGCCTGCCTTTTTCTTTTTGCCAATGCTTTCTGCCACAAACCTATTAGCCAGCAACATAAATTCCTCGATGAGCTGGGTGGCATCAGTCGATTTCTTGAAATAGGCGCGAATGGGCTTTCCATCTTCGTCGATATCGAAATGCAATTCCTCACGATCAAACTTTACAGCACCACCCTTGAAGCGTTTCTCACGCAACTTCTTAGCCAAGCGGTCTAAGGTTCGCAGTTGCTCCGCATACGGATCTTCCACTGTCTCCTTCTTTTTCCCATCTTTTTTGGACGAAACGGGGGTGGGCTTCAGCACCTCCTGCACTTCCTCATAGGCATAGCGCCGATTGCTCTTAATGACGGTATGTGCAATGTGACCGTTTTTGATGTTGGCCTCCTCGTCAAGTGTTACAATGACGGAGTAGGTCAGTTTTTCCTCGTCAGGACGCAGGGAGCAGATGAAATTACAAAGGCGTTCCGGCAACATCGGAATAGTGCGGTCAACAAGATAGACACTCGTGGCTCGTTTTACGGCCTCCTTATCTATAACAGAGCCCTCCTTGACGTAGTGACTGACATCGGCAATATGGATGCCTACTTCCCACAGGCCCTTACCTGCTGCACGCAGCGACAGGGCATCGTCGAAGTCTTTGGCATCCTTGGGGTCGATGGTGCAGGTGAACACGTCACGGAAGTCTTCACGACGGGCAATTTCATCGGGAGTGATACCCGGTTCTATCTTCTCGGCAGCATCCTCTACAGCCTTCGGATATTTATAAGGCAGTCCGTATTGTGCCAAGATAGCATGCATCTCCACGTTATTATCACCTTCCTTACCCAGCACGTCAATCACCTCACCCACAATATTCTTCGATTCCTTCGAAGGCCACTGGGTGATTTTCACGACAGCCTTGTCACCTGTCTTACCGCCTTTCAGTTTCTTCTTGGGAATCAAGATGTCCTGGGCAAAGATAGCACCCTCGGTAATGAGGAAGGCAAAATCGCGCTCCACTTTCAGCTTACCCACAGCCTGATCCATCTTATGCGACAACACTTCGACCACCATAGCCTCCTTGATATGATTCTGACGGCGAGCCATCATCGCCACACGGACACGATCGCCATTCAGGGCAAACATAGAGTTGCGCTCGGAGACAAAGATGGGTTTTCCGCCATCGTCGGGCTGGAACGAATTTTTACCATTAGCCTTACGGATGAACGTTCCCTCCTGTACCTGTGTCTTCAGATTGAGGCGATACGAGTTGTCACTGGCCTTGGTGAGATAGTCGTCCCATGCCATTTCGTCCATCGTTTCGATGGCGAGCATCTTGGCAGGATGCGTATCAAGTTTCAGTGCACGGAATATCTGTTTAAATGAAAAGACCTCATTAGGATGTTCCTGGAAGAAAGTCTGCAACAGCTCTATCAGCTGCTTCTTATTCACTCTTTTTCCACCTTTCTTTTTACTCATAGTAGCAATGTTCTTAGTTATTTTTCTGCAAAGATACAAAATATATTCAATTATGAATCCCTATTTTCCATTTTTTTTATACCTTTGCATCGCTTCCTAACAAAATTATAGCCATGTCTTTAAAATCAATAGTAATCCTAGCAATGATTGGATGTCTGTGGCACAGCACTGCTGCCCAGAACCCGGTGAACATGAAATTCGGCAAACCGACAAATGAGGAGATGCAGATGACTGAATATGCTCCGGACCCGAATGCCGATGCCGTTATGCTCTGCAGGCTGACAGATGTCAACTATACCGTTCTGCAGAAGGGTTTTCTGGTGGACTACCACGAGCGAATACGTATCAAAGTCCTGAAGCCAGAAGGCGCACGCTTTGCCAGCGTCACAATACCTTATACTATTCTTAATCAGGAAAAGACAGGACCTAAGGCTTCCAAATTGTCGCTCAATGCCAGATACTTCTCTGTTGGAAGCATCTCTTCATCATCTTTCGAACAGGCTGGCAATTCTGTGACGGAAGATGCTGTAGGAACCTTCGTCGAGGAAGATGTACAAGAGCCGAAAGCAACAGCTTACAACATGGAGAATGGCAAGGTAAAAAAGACGAAGTTGAGAAGCTCAGATATCGTCAAGGAGAAAGTTGGCGATGAAAGTTACGAAGTAAGGTTTACAGTTCCTGATGTACGACAGGGAACGGTGATAGAATATGAATACACCATACACAGCCAGTTGTTCTATCGTCTTCGTGATTGGACTGCTCAGTGCGACATGCCTGTTGCCTTTGCACGTCTGGAAATGGACATTCCTGTTTATTTGGCATTCAATATTGAGGAACACGGCATACAAAGGCTTAACTGTACCTGTACTACCAGTTCTTTAACCTATAAGTTAGAAAGCGACTTTCTGGCAAAACCCGTGACCATCCAAACAAACCATTATGTTTGTGTAGGTCGTGACCTCAAGGCTATGTCCAAAGACGCATACGTCTGGAACATCAATGACTATCGTGCAGGTATCACTGCCGAACTCAAGAGTTTCAGCACAGTTGGCACTCCAACGTTTTCCTATGTAAAGACATGGAACGACATTGACCGCATACTACTGGATGACGAGGATTTTGGCAAACAACTGAACAACCACAGTCCACTGCACGACGAACTGCTGGCTGGTAATATCTCTAGCATTGCAGACGAACAGGAGCGTGCTGCAGCGGTATGTCGTCTTGTATTCAATAAAGTCAAATGGGACGGAAAATACGATTTATGGCCTCAAGACACCCATAAAACAGTCCAGCAGGGTCAAGGTAGCAATGCTGATATCAATATGTTGCTTATACAGTCGTTACATGATGTTGGTCTGAACGCTGTCCCTGTATTGTTGCGCCAACGCGACAAAGGACTGATGCCATACAACTTCCCGTCGCTCCAAAAGTTGACAACATTTGTTGTAGGTATTCAACTGGCTAATAACACAAACGTATATGTGGATGCGTCGTCGGCAGGAGGATATTTGAACGTACTACCTGAAAATCTGCTAGTAGAACGGGCACACCTTTTAACAATGGGAAAATCTGGTTCATCCGTAAATTTACAAAAAACCGTACGTTCGCAGACAATGACTATTGTCAATGCCACATTAGCTAATGATGGTACCATGAGTGGTACGCAGACTACACAGTATCGCGGATTATCAGCTCAGCACTACCGGCAGAAGACTGGCAAGACCGATGAGTTCGCCATGGAGGCAACAGAAGAGGAGAAGTTCACTATAAAGGGTGACGTAAACCACGACACAATCCATATCGTTCCTTTCTATATGCCACCTCTTGCCAAGAACTGTTTCACAAGCGACAAGCGACTGATGCCTGTGGAATTCCCATCGGAGATGTCGCAACAAGTAGTGGTTAACATTACGCTGCCCGAAGGCTATACTCTTGCAGAGATACCTCAGCAAGTTGCTGCATCAACACCCGACAAGAGCATTAGCGGTATATATTTCGTCTCCCAGACAGACAACAAGGTTCAGATAGACTTCCAATTTAAAATAAATAAGGTTTTGCACCAGGTGGAAAACTATGATAAGCTACGAGGCATTTTCGATTTGTTCCACAAGTGCTCTACCCAATCTATAGCCATCAAGAAATTATAATATGAAGATACTAATTACAGGAGCCAGCGGTTTTATTGGTTCTTTCATTGTGGAAGAAGCACTCAAACGGGGCTTTGAGACATGGGCTGCAGTACGCAAGTCGAGTTCAAGGGATTTTCTGCAAGATGAACATATCCGTTTCATCGAGTTAAACCTCTCGTCGGAAAAGCAATTGAAGGAGCAGTTGAAGGATTTGCAGTTCGACTACGTGGTGCACGCTGCGGGTGTGACCAAATGCCTTCATAAGGAGGATTTCTTCCGCATCAACACAGAAGGGACGAAAAATCTGGTGCGTGCCCTGATTGACCTAAAAATGCCTTTGAAGCGGTTTGTCTATATCAGTTCGCTCAGCATCATGGGTGCTATCCGTGAAGAACAGCCCTATCGCGAGATTCGTGAAGACGACAAGCCTCAACCGAATACAGCCTACGGTAAAAGCAAACTGGCTGCAGAAGAGTATCTCTCAACGCTCAACACTCAACACTCAACCTTTCCCTACATCATCCTTCGCCCTACAGGAGTCTATGGTCCCCGGGAGCGCGACTACTTTATGATGGCAAAGAGTATTCAGGCACACACCGATTTTGCTGTAGGTTTTCAACAGCAAGACATTACTTTTGTCTATGTCACTGATGTGGTACAGGCCATCTTCCTGGCTTTGGAGAAAGGCGAGACGGGACGTAAGTATTTTCTTTCGGACGGAGAGGTTTATCAATCATCTACGTTCAGCGATCTGATACGTAAAGAATTGGACAACCCATGGTGGATACGCATCACAGCCCCCCTGTGGCTGTTGCGCATCATCACGTTCTGCGGTGAGTGCATCGGCCATATGACTGGCAAAGTGACAGCCCTGAACAACGACAAATATCACATCATGAAACAGCGTAACTGGCGTTGCGACATCCGACCTGCACAACAGGAATTAGGATTTGAACCACAGGTAAAACTGGAGGAAGGTGTTCGCAGAAGCATAGCATGGTATAAAAAGAACAAATGGCTATGACACATTCCGTACTATCGAAAGGCATCTGGCCTGTTGAGCGGGTTATTCTTGTATACATTGCCTTCACCTTCCTGCTGATGTTCTGTTGGTGGAACAGTCTGGTTGATCCTCTCCTGTTATTTCTGACTCGCGGCAAGGCACTTCTGCTGATGGCTGTCATGTGGGCCGTCTATCGTTGGCACCCTTGTCGACTCACCCATCTGCTACGCGTTTCTGGACTAATGTTGACACTTTCGTGGTTTTATCCCGATACCTACGAGATAAACCGCATGTTGCCCAATCTCGACCACATCTTTGCCGGAATAGAACAGCTGCTCTTCAACTGTCAGCCCTCCCTACTCTTTTCACAGTATTGCCCCTGGGGATGGTTGTCCGAGCTCATGTGTCTGGGCTATGTCAGTTATTTCCCTCTGATGGCTGTCATATTGCTCTATTATTTCTTCCGACGCTACCAGGAGTTCCACATGGCCTCCTATGTGCTTATCAGTTCTTTCTTCATCTACTATACCATCTTCGTCATTCTGCCAGTTACAGGACCACAGTTCTACTATCTGGCAGCAGGCACCGACAAGATTGCTGCAGGCATATTCCCCAATTTAACCGACTATTTTCTGACACATAGCGACCGTATGGCAGCCCCGGGATGGAGCGACGGCTTCTTCTATCATCTGCTGGAAATCACACACGATGCAGGTGAGCGCCCCACAGCAGCTTTCCCTAGCAGTCACGTAGGCGTCACCACCGTCATGATACTTCTTGCCTGCCACACACGTAGCAAGAAACTCATTTTCGCCATGTTGCCGTTCTATATACTTATGTGTTTTGCAACGGTTTACATCTTTGCCCATTATGCTATTGATGTTATTGCCGGTTTCATCACTGGTTTCATCATCTACAAGGTACTTCGCCACAGGACAAAAAAAATGGAACTCCGCTGAGTTCCTAATCTTTGTTAACCTTAAATCTAATACTATGAAAAACACATTGCAAAGATACAAACTTTTTGATAATCTGATAGTTCCAACGCTAAAATTTTTTGTGTGCCCACACACTTTCTTGACATAAATCAAGCAAGAATGATTAATTTCATCTAAAATATTTGGTCGTTTGAGAATAAATTCATACCTTTGCATGCGATAACGGTACACGATAGCATTATGGGGATTTCGACATCATAGCGTCGGAATTCTTTATTTTTTGCACGTGACAGAGAATTAAGAATTGAAAATTGTAAAATTGTAAATAATATGGCTTACATGTCACAAGAGGGCTACGATAAGTTGGTAGCCGAATTACAGCGATTGGAAAGCGTGGAGCGCCCTAAGGCCTCAGCTGCCATTGCAGAGGCTCGCGAAAAAGGCGACCTGAGTGAGAACAGTGAGTATGATGCAGCCAAAGAGGCACAGGCTCACTTGGAAGACAAAATTAACCGTCTGAAGGTGACCATCACCGAGGCTAAGGTGGTTGACACCTCTCGACTGAGCACCGAATCTGTGCAGATTCTGACCAAGGTAGAGATGACCAACCTCACCACGAAAAGCAAGATGTCATACACCATCGTCAGCGAAAACGAAGCCGACCTGCGTGCTGGCAAGATATCCATCAAGACACCAATCGCTCAGGGGCTGCTGGGCAAGAAGGTGGGCGACGAGGTGGAAATCACCATTCCACGCGGCACCATCAAACTCCGTATCGACAATATTTCCATTGCTTAAACTTCAAACACTATGGATATTTTCTCAAAAATAGCAGCAGGCGAGATTCCCAGTTACAAATGTGCAGAGAACGAAGAGTTCTATGCTTTCTTGGATATCAACCCATTGGTGAAGGGACACACACTGGTGATTCCCCGTCGTGAAGTAGATTATTTCTTTGATATGGACGATGCCGAACTGGCACGCTACCAGCAGTTTGCCAAACGCGTAGCCATTGCCATCAAGAAGGCCTTCCCATGTCGCAAGGTAGCTCAGGTGGTGTTAGGACTTGAGGTAGCTCATGCGCACATCCACCTTATCCCCATGCAGAACGAGGCAGATGCTGATTTCCGTCGTGAGAAGCTGAAACTCTCCGAAGAGGAATTCAAGGAAATTGCCGATAAAATACAAAAAGCGTTTGAATAATCTCAAACGCTTTTTTAATTCTCAATTCTCAATTCTCAATTCTCAATTAAATAAAATCGTCCCCATACTTAATCTGCACCTCGTTCACATATTTACGAACAAGCGCCGACGAGTCGCCCTTCTTACAAATCAGCAGCACATTGCCGTTTTCTGCCACAATATAACCATCGAGCCCGTTAATCACACCCAACCTGCCCTTCGGCAGTTTAATGACATTGTTGTGCGAATCCTCAATCATCACCTCAGAGTCGATAATCACATTATCGCCCTCACCACGACTCATACACTCGTATATAGCATGCCACGTGCCCAAGTCGGCCCAGCCGAAGTCACAACGCAACACGCACACGTTCTCATAGTGCTCCAGCACACCTTGGTCAATTGACACATTGGGATATGACGGATAAGTCTCGTTGACGAAGGCCATCTCCTGTTCAATATTAAAGTCGGCAGGCATACTGTCGAAACGACGTATCACCTCAGGGAACAAATGATGGAAACACTCGTTCAGATGATGTGAATTGGCAAGAATAAGACCGGTGTTCCAGAGGAACTCGCCACTGTCCATAAACATTGTGGCAAAATCGCGCTCAGGCTTCTCTGTAAACGACTGCACCGTAAACACGTCGGGCAAATCGGTGGCGTCGCCCATTTGAATGTAACCATAGCCAGGCTCGGGACGCGTTGGTGTGACGCCCATTGTCAACAGGAAATTGTTGTGCTCCACAAACTCAAGTCCCTCTTCAATATTGCGATAGAAAGCCTCCTCGTTGAGCACAAACTGGTCGCTTGGCATAATCACCACATTCGCATTAGGACTGCGCCTGCAAATACGCATGTTAGCCCAGGCCACACTTGGCGCCGTACCACGATTCACGGGTTCAATCATCAAGTTCTCCTCAGCCACCTCAGGCAACTGCTTCCTGACAATAGGTGCATATTCCTTATTCGTACATACAAACACATTCTTCGGAGGCAGAAAGTGAGTTGCACGATCGTAAGTCTGCTGGAGTTGGGTTCGCCCTACTCCAAAGAAATCAACAAACTGTTTAGGATACTCATCCCGGCTACATGGCCAAAGGCGTCTTCCTCGTCCGCCAGCCAGAATGACGCAATAGTAGTTTTCGCTAATTTTCATAAGGATTAGATAATGTTCTTAATGATGCTACGAAGATACAAAAAAAACACATATCTACCAAGTAAATGACAGAAAATTAAGGAAAAAATGAAAATTTTCACGTTACGAGTATTGTTTCTCAATTATTATTCGTATCTTTGCACCCGCAATTCAAAATTTTTGAGCCCAGATGGCGGAATCGGTAGACGCGCTGGTCTCAAACACCAGTGGGGCAACCCATCCCGGTTCGAGCCCGGGTCTGGGTACTAGGTTCAAAAATGGATGAGTGCTGCAGGAATCTTCTGCAGCACTTTTTTGTTTTATTTACCGAATAGTTCGTGATGCGTACCACTTAAAAGCTCCTATCCAATTTGACTCGAGACCCCCATTTTGGTTATTTAAAAACCACAGCAGGTAGAAATACGAGCCGTCATCTCGAGGGCTGCGAGCTAACGGATTGACAAAACGATGCGATACCTCCCTATTAGGTAAAAAAATACTTTACATTGCCAGGGCATATTAATTCTGGCAATTGTTCCCATTAAGGGGAAAAATTGTTAGCTTTAAGGGAAGATATTTTGCTGGCAGGCGAGGAAAAATATTTTGTACGCCTGCCAGCAAAAATGCCCTCCAATGGAATGGTTTTGGGCTTTATAAGAACAGCTATAGCACTCTCACGAAATATATTTACAGCTGCCATCCGTGAGGGAGGTTAATAGCTGATGGCGCGATTGATGACAAAGGCGGTGCGACGGGGATGCTTGCCCGTTTTGGAGTAAACGGTGACTTTGGTCCAGTTGCCTTGGGGGTCGTAGGTGTAGGCCATTGTAAAGGTTTCTGCCTCTGTCTGTTTGCGCCTTACCCATTTGCTGTTGCAGATCCACTGGGCCTTGACTGCCTTGCTGATGCCGCCTTTCTCGTCGTAGGTCAGCGTTACGGCGTTTTCGTAGTACTCCTCAATGTCCATACCGTCAATCATAAAGTACTTGAAGGAAGTGAGGCGCCCAGCTGCGTCGTAGGTGATTGCAATTGGTTTGTTGTTGCCCTCCTGCAACTTGGTGAGCTGTCCGTTCTTATAGGTCAGTTGCATATTGGCATTGTTGAATGTTCCACCTGTCAGTGTGCCATTGGCGTCATAGGTGAAAATCCAGGGCTCGTCGTCACCGAATTTCTCCCAACTATTGCCTTTCTGCGTATAGGCCTTGTAAACTTCCTTGGCGGCTTGTCCCTGATTGTTTCTCACGATATCATGTACGTGTTTGACAAAATGGTGACCATCCATATTATCGGTTTCGGAAAACCATGTCCAGTTAGTGAGTTGTCCCTGGGCATTATACTGGTAGAGATACACATCGGGGCGGAAGGTGTTCTTGGGATTAATCTCGTCTTTTTTCAGTGCCACCACTTTGGCAATGTTGCCCTGGGCATTATAGTAAGTGGTATCGGTGAAATGAACACCAAATCCGCGTCCGGTATTGTCGGTGATGTTGGTGACAATCTTGGTGGGCGCACCTTTTAAGTTTCCTCGCTCCACATCGGTCTTCTGAGGTTCGAAGCGCCAATCGTAAGCCAAGAATCCTGAATTGGTAAAATAGTTCAGCAGGAAGTTGTTTGTTTCGAAATAAGTCACCTGTGCCTGGCACCCGATGCTCATCATAGCCATAAGGGCTAACAATTTGATTTTCTTCATAGTGATGTTTTTTTTGTTATTAGTTAATATGATTTGTTATATCGCCTGATTAATTCGGCAAAGAGCGGATTCTGCGAGAGTACGGCTACATTGCCCGTCATCAGCAGTTGCTTGCGGGCTCGCGTCATAGCGACATTCAGCTTCCGGTCAATCACCTTGCCTTCTGACTCGAAGCAGTTGGCTGTAAGGAAATCGAGCTGATAGGGATGCTGAATGGTAAAGCTATAGATGATAACGTCGCGCTGACTGCCCTGATAGCGCTCCACAGTGTCAATGCTGATATCCATCAGGGCAGGAATTCCCAGGACTTCTATTTCGCGACGTATCATGGCTATCTGATTTCGGTAGGGCACTATGACGCCTACGCTATGGGCGCTATCAAACCTGTCGGCACCATACTGCCGATAGAGGCGGCACAGCAGGCCGGCCACCATCTTGGCTTCAGAGGGATTCACTTTGTCTGAAGGGCTGGTTAAACCAGACGAAATGGTATCACTGGCAAGGAAGATGACCCTCTGCTGCTTCAGCAAATCGTCGAGGGCATCGGCTGAGGGCTGCTGATAGTCGAGTTGGGGCTCCTCCTGATGGGGCAGCGGAACGGGCAACAGCTGCTCTTCTGCATAGAACATCTCGTTGGGGAAGGCTGCAATATCCGGGTGCATACGTCCCTGACGCTGAAGAATGGCTGTGAAGGCAGTGCGCCCTGCTTCGCGCTCCACACGGAGCAATCGCTCGAATAGTGACTGCCTACAACTGGAGAGTGCCGGCACATCGTCAGGTTGCTGCACGACAGCTGGCAGTTGCTTGTGGTCGCCCACGAGAATGAACTTGTCGATTTGGGGCGACGCCAACAATCCTATGACGTTAGGTTCGAGAATCTGTGAGGCCTCATCCACAATACAAAGCGAGAAATGCTTCAGTTGAAAGAGGAAGGGGCGCGACTGCATGGTGGAGGTGGTGCTGACGATGACGCTGGTCTGGATGATGCGTTCGCGGATTTCGTCCAATCGTGGGCGATTGTCGAAGCAATGGTCCATCAGATGGGCACTGTAGCGCGGATCGCACGAGGTTTCCGACCCCAGTCGCATATAATCAATACCTGCCTCTTCCAACATTCCACAGATTTCATCGACTGCACGGTTGGTGTAGGAGAGTAATAGGATAGCCTCCCCCCCCAGGCTCTCTCTTAATATGTATTTAAGCGCATGCGATGTTTTACCTGTGCCTGGAGGACCCTGCAGGAGGAAATAGTCTTGGGCCTGTTTGGCTTTCAGAAGGATATCATCGTAGAAGGGATGATAGGAACGGGAAAGACGGAGAGACGTGTCACATCGAGGTTCACGCTCACCCATCAACAAAGCTCTGCGCTCAGGCGAGGCAGCACAGAAAGCATGAAGCGAACGAATGGCAGGAGTCGTGCTGCGATCAGAGAAAGACGGCTCGATGGCATAGGTGGTGTCAGCAAAGACATCGGCATTCTGCTGTCCGTCGTTCAGCCGGACGGTGACCTCATGGTCGGTGAGTCGCTCAATGACACCTTTATATAATATAGAGGCACAAATGTCAGGCTGGTCTTTATAAGCATAGAGACACACCATATCGTTGCGTCGGAAATTGGGCAGGAAATCGTCGCCCATATCGGGTATCGAGAGTATGAGGCGGTCATAGCCGCTATAGTCGCTCGACTGCTCCTTATGGAGAATGCGCAAACCATAGAAAATGCTGCCTGTATCGCGCTTCTCGGCTAGAGGCATATTCCACAGATTAGCCACTGCCCCACCCTGTCCTTCCTGTACACCTATCTTCTGAGCCAGCTGCTCGCGATAGACGAAGGTGAGCATGCGTTCCACATAGTGACGCTCTGTCTCGCTGAGTGCCTTCAGCGGTGCCAGCAATTGCTCCGTCTGAGGACGGACGAAATGCTCGAAGAGCTTATTCTGCACGTTGCGCTCATTCAACGTATCGGCAGACAGTTGGGGCTCGATATGCGCAAATCCTTTATGGGCTATCTGTATCTCCTGTGCCACTATCTGATTGCGCAGACGGATAGCCTCGTGAAAAAGTTGCTGGTAATAGTTGACTATCAGCAGTCCTTGTTTGGCAGGATAGCGCGAGTAGAGCAAACGGATGTCCACCTTATCAGCAGGAAGATGGAAATTATAGCGAAAAATGCCGTAGTAGAGCAACAGCTGAACGTAGTGCGACTCGGAATAGGGTATGGGGGCTTTATGCTCCAATTGCCAGTTCTTACCCGATTTCTGCTCCACCAGCAGGTGCATATCCTGTGTCATCAAATCGACACGCCCCTGCAATCCCAAATGCTCACAAACGAATGAAGGCTCGAGCAAAACCTTTTCTCCCCTCTCTAAAGGAAAGGCTATGGGTAGGCGAGCTTTGCTCGGGAATGAGAGGTTGAGGGTGAGGCTTTCTACCGCCTCCTGGATATTCGCAACCTGGACGAGGGCATCAGCCTTGAACTGTTGGGGATTGAAATCCTTACAAGTGCAGAATTGCAGGGCCTGCTCGTAAAAAGAGTGGCGAATGGTGTCGTTGACCTGGAAGCGAGACTGGTTGATGATGTCGTCGAGTGCTACTCCTGCAAAGTTACCCAAGAGAATGGCCTGCGTATTGGCAGCAGGTTTCAGTCGCCCAAAGGTATAGGCTATGGGATGATGCCCATAGTCAGAGAAACAGGCTGCCAGAGACGAGATATCCAATAGGAAATCAGGCTCCACCACAATCAGCTGGGGCTGCAATGTCTGCCCCTCCCGATGACTGTCCAGCAAATTGAGCTGCATACCCTCCGTCAACAGTGTTCGCAGTGAGGCATCGTCCGTCTTGATACACACCTCGCCGTCGTCGGTTGTGGCATAGACATACTCGTCGTCCCACGTAGTGACCACACAACGCACATAACGCTGATTGACCCTCGGCGAAAGACTGGTGGGTGGAGGACTGGTGGGAATGCGAATTACCAATTCATGAGGAATGTCCTCGTTGAAAACGGAAGAGATGAATAGAGCCAAGGCTCGCACATCGTAACGCAGTTCCTGAGACGTAATGACACTATCGGAACCATTGGAATGGCGGCGCATAGTCTGAATGGCAATACGGTCGGCAATACCAATGCCTGCCCGTTTGCACAGATAATCCGTCTGTGCCATCAAGTTACCGAACCCCTGACCACTGCCTCGCAGTGCCTCGGCACAAGCCAACACCAGCGTCTCGTGCATATAGCGCAGCAAAGCCATAGAAGGTTCTGCCTTCACTATTTCCACACACCGTTCAAAGAGTTCTTCCACTTTCATGCCCACAAATATACAAAAAGTAGCGCGCACTACCAAATTTTTTCTGGCAGGCGAGGAAGAAATTTCTGTTATTTTTTGTATTTTTGCAAACAGAAACCAAAAACTACGGAAAAGATGGAGAATTATTTAGCTGATGCTAAGCGTTATGAAAACGGGATGCAGTATGAGCGTTGCGGACGCTCGGGTGTGTTATTACCTAAGGTGTCACTGGGTATGTGGCACAACTTCGGGAGTGTGGACCCCTATGAGCGGAGTCGCGAGATAGTGCGCTATGCCTTTGACCACGGAGTGACCCATCTCGACTTGGCTAACAACTACGGACCGGCACCTGGTTCGGCAGAGGAGACGCTGGGGCGCATCATGGATGATGACCTGCGCCCCTATCGCGACGAATTGTTTATCTCTACCAAAGCCGGTTACGGTATGTGGGCTGGCCCTTATGGTGAATGGGGCTCACGCAAATATCTGATGGCTTCGCTCGACCAGAGTCTGAAGCGTATGCATCTGGATTATGTCGATTTGTTCTATAGTCACCGTTACGACCCCAATACCCCATTGGAGGAGACGCTGCAGACGCTGGTGGATGTAGTCCGTGCTGGCAAGGCGCTCTATGTGGGTATCTCGAACTGGCCGTTGGAGGCTTTGCGCTTTGGTATCGAATATTTAAAGCGTCACAACACACCGCTGCTGATATATCAAGGAAAACTGAACATGCTGGACAAGGCTCCCATTGAGGAGGGCATCCTGCAACTGTGTCACGAGGCCGGTGTGGGCTTTATCGCCTTCTCGCCATTGGCACAGGGATTGTTGACCGACCGTTACCTGAATGGTATTCCCAAGGATTCCCGTATGTCGAAGGGTGTTTTCCTCCGAGAGGAAATGCTCACTCCAGAACTGTTGGCACAGTTGCGCCAATGGAACGACGAGGCACAAAAGAAAGGCGAGAGCCTTGCAGAAAAAGCACTCGCCTGGATATTGGAACAGGAAGGAGTAACATCGGTACTCGTAGGAGCCAGCTCAACCGAGCAATTGGCCCGCAACCTGAAAGTCGTCAGATAATCGTCATTGCACTCTTGACTCCATCTCGTTGCGGAGTCCCTTCATGCCTGTGAGATAGCACTTGGCCGAACCAAAGGAAAGGAAGAGGTCAAGGCGCACGGGCAAGTGGTTCTTGTCGTCTGTCACGAAGAAACGAATCAACTCCTTGTTCTTGCCGTTCTCACGCTCGATAAACGAGAAGACCAGACAACGGTATTTGGTGGAGTTATTCTTCATCTTCAGCGTTGTCTTACCCGTATATTTCAGCCACGAGTTCGACAGGCGACTGGCATCACTGATAGGCATGGGGATGTTCTCGCCCACCTTCAATTTGCCTGCATCGAAATTGCGGGCCCGCAGGAAGATGCTCATCATGTCGTAGATGCAATCCTTGTATTCTGCATCTTTCCAATGCACCTCACCGTCCGCGTCGATACGATGCATGCGCAGATGACAGTTGTTGTTGGGATAGGTGTACCACAACTCGTCCACATAGTAGCGCTTACCTTCACGGGCACCCTTGCGGAAATAAATAGGTGACAGGTCTAAATTCGTATAGCACAACAGGGTGTCGCGCATCACGAAATAGTTGTCGAGTCTGCTATTGCCACGAGTTATCAGACTTGTGCGATAGGCAGGAACACCATTGCGCGTTGACTGCACCGTTGACATAGATGCTGTACCCACCTTTACCCACACGAACTTCCAATTGAAATAGAGGTCGTAAGAGAGATACTCCCCTGACTTAAACGCCGTATTCTCAATGCCACACTGGGCATGAGCTGCCATCATACTGAATGATGCAAAAAATACAAACAACAGTCGTTTCATGATTATTTCTATTTGATCATTGAACTTTTCTTGATATACTCTATGCCTAACTCCCTGGCTCGCTCCTCATTGCGATTGCGAAGTTTCTTCTGTTCCTTGTCAGGCTTCTGCTTGGTGATAGCACCGGGCTTTTGCTGAGTGCGTGGCGTACCCAACAGATTCCAAGGTAAGGTGATGTCGAACTTGGCCTTACACTCAATGCTCTTGGGATAATAGTAAACATCCTCGGGCTGCAAGTCCTCGTCGTAAATGCCCGTATCCCAACGACCATTGCCATTCTTATCGACAAAGGCCCGTACATAATAGATGCCAGGAGCCATGTAGAAGAATTCGGCACTGCCGCCCTCTGCCCTCACCTGCTTGATGGGCTTGTCGCCCTTATCGAGCAACTCCACCACAACAGTCGTATCACTGATACCGCTCAACTGCATCAGCAGCGTGGCATAATCGTCCATCGAATGAACCTTGACGCCTACCTTATATGGCGTTGAGGCTATACCATAGATATCGACAAAGGCAGCTGAGTCGATTTCCAGACTATACTCCGTATCGGGCCGCCATTCGGCAATAAACTCATAGAGGCGCAACGAGGCATCACGTTGTCGGAACTCGAACGGGGTGTTATACCATAACGAATCTATCTTCGTATAGAGATGGATGGCCGACGTATCGCAATGCGCCAACGGAGCAGGCATTTCGAAGGTGGAAACATAGTCGGGATCCATCTGCTGTTTCACATTGTACTTTACCTTCAATGGTTCGGGAGGCATAATGCTGTCGTAGGGGTCGCCACGTTTTTTCAACTTCTCCTGCTTCTTCTCCCATTCTTCAATAGCTTTCTTGCGCTCCTTCTGGCGCTTCTCGTAACTGGTCTTCGCCAGTACTTCAACAGTATCCACTTGCGTTATCAGCACACCAGCCGAATCGGTCATCAGATAACTGAGTTCCATTCGCAGCGTGTCCTGGTTGACAAGGGTGGTGTCGCGCAACCAATAGGTCAGCGTATCTTTCTTCTGAGAAGCCTCCAGCAGGAAAGCATCATGCTCGTTGAAGTTCATGCCCTTGATAACAGGCAGTTCGGGATTCCCGTAGCTGAAATAGAGGGTAAAGCGATTGGCCTCCGTGCGCTCAGGTTGTTTGAGCAGATAGCGATTTGTCTGCATTTCCTGGAAGGCCAGCAACGTGACGTCGTCAGGATAGAAATGGGTATAGGGCACCTGTATGATATTGTCGATATGCAGGGTGTCCTTCCATATCGTGTCCTGACGGATGTCGGGCTTACTCGATGGCTTGTAGGTCTGATGCGAGAAGGCTATCATCTCACTCTTCTGATTGAACACATAGTCGCCGTCAGCATCTTGCAGGGCATAGACACGATATTCACCTGGTGCTACACCCTTGATGACAAAGCGTCCGCGTCCGTCGGTTCTGGAAACGCGCAACAGGGGCTTGGTCTTAAAAGCCGAATCGCTGAGGTCGTCATAAAGACCCACCAAGATTCCCTTGACAGGTTCAAGATTGGAGGCATCCAGCACATTACCCGCCACCTCAAAAGTGTCAATCTGCTCACCCGTTGAGAAGGTAAAGGTGTAGTTGCCCAAGGGATTGCCCTCGTTGTTGTCGCTGATAGCATCGCTGAAGTCTATGGTGTAAGTCATATTGGGCTTGAGCGAGTCTTTCAGCTCCACCACAATCTTCTTACCTGATTCCTTGATTTCCGGCATCTCCAACTGAGGCGGCGACACGATGACCTTCTGAGAGGCATCAGCCAACTTGATGTATTCATCAAACTGGATGGTTATTTTCTTCGCTGTCACCTCAGTAGCTCCGTCTGCCGGTGTGGAACCGATAATGCGTGGAGGGTCGTCGTCATACCATCCTCCGTCAGGCTGACCCATACGGGCGCAGCTCGAAATGAGAAAAGAGAAATGAGAAATGAGAAATGCAATACACAGCATTTTCATGAACATTCTCACTGTCATCAACCTCTTTCCCAGGTTTATCAATTTCTCATTCTTCAATTTCATTTCTAATTCCTCATTACTCATTTCTCATTAAGTGCGAGAAGTTGCTCGATATGCTCACGCGAATTGCTCAAGCGAGGCACCTTATGCTGCCCTCCTAACTTGCCACGCATTTTCAGCCAGTCATTGAAAAGACCCTGACGTGCCTCTATCAGTTCGAGAGGCTGCAATGTGATGTTCTTAAAACGCTTGGCCTCATAGTCGCTGTTCACTTCCTGCAACTTCTGGTCGAGCAGTTGTGCAAACACCTTCAGGTCCTGTGGAGGCTTGGAGAACTCGATGAGCCATTGGTGGCGGCATTTCGCATTGGCATCCATAAACACAGGAGCTGCCGTATATTCCAACACCTCAGCACCCGTCTGCTGGCAGGCATAGCTGAGTCCCTGTTCCGCATTGTCCACAATGAGTTCCTCGCCAAAGGCATTGATGAAACTCTTGGTACGACCTGTGATGACAAACTTATAGGGATTGGTGGAAGTGAAGCGAACGGTGTCGCCTATCTTATAACGCCATAGACCACACGAAGTGGAAATCAGCATAGCGTAATTCTTGTCTTTCTCGACACCCCAAAGCGGCACAATGTGCTCTCCTGTTTCGCAGGAGAGGTCCTCAAACTCATAGAACACCCCGTAATCCAACATCAGCAACATCGACTTGTCTGCAGGGTCGTCCTGCAGTCCGAAGAAGCCTTCGCTGGCATTATAGGTTTCCATATAGTGCATATTGGGCGACGTGATGAGTTGCTCGTACTGTTTACGATATGGCGTAAAGGCTACACCTCCGTGGAAGAACACCTCTAAGTTAGGCCATACCTCCTCCAAATGCGTCTTACCCGTGATTTCCATCATGCAGTTCAAGACTGACAACATCCAGGAAGGAACGCCCGAGATATTGGTTACATTCTTGTTCATCGCCTCACGGGCTATACGCTCTCGCTTGATTTCGAAATCTTCCAGCAAGGCTGTCTGCTTCTTGGGAACACGCACCAGATTGGCCAGGGGATTGATGTTCTCTATCAGGATAGCACTGAGGTCGCCCACCAAGGAACCTGGCAGATTATAGTTAGGCGCATGACTGCCTCCCAGTATCAGGGCTCGTCCGTCGAACAAACGACTCTTGGGATTATTTCTCAGATAGAGAGCCACCGAGTCGAAACCACCGGCATAGTGAATCTTCTGAAGACCTTCGGCACTGACAGGAATGAACTTCGACTTGTCGTTGGTGGTACCACTCGACTTGGCATACCATTTCACACGACCTTTCCACAGCACATCCGACTCCCCGTGGCGCATGCGGTCTATCTGTTCCTTCAACTCCTCGTAGGTGTTAACAGGACAATGCTTGATAAAGTCATCATAGCCTTTCATGGCAGCAAAGGCATACTTCTTGCCATACTCCGTATTCTTGGCAGTCTGAACCAGATGGTTCAATACTCGGCGCTGCAACAGTTCACCTTGTGTCTGATGCTTCTCCAAGTCGCGCATACGAGGCTCAAAAACATATCGTACAAAACTTGTAATACTCATCGTTATATTCTATACAACGTGCAAAAATAATGTAATTCGGATGAACTACCAAATAATTTAATTATTTTTATTTGGTCTCAGCCTCAGCAAATGCCGCTTCTTCTGCCTCAGCAATAATTTCCTCGCGGGTCTTTTCGCGTGGAGTTGCTGTGATTTCATCAAGCGAGAACTCATCTTCTACATGCTGAGAACTGGGTTTCGGGCTTGCTGCTACAGGCTTTTCTTGATTAGTTTCCTCTTGGACCATAGCAAGCGCCTCGAAATCCTCGGGTACACTGACTGGCTCTTCCTCCATCTTGGTACGCTCGGCCTTTGCCCCAAAAATGGCATCAATAAACTGAGGCTCACGACGCAGGCGCTGCAGGGTTTCCTTACTGGCGAGTTGCTGACTCTCCTTCTTGGAATAGCCCTTTCCGGAACAGCCCTCCACACCTTCTATCAGTACTTGATAGAGGAAAACGGGACTGTTGTGCTCGTCGAGCTTCTGCTCCAACTGACGATATTCCAGTTTGACACGGTTTTTCTGACTCCATTCCAAAAGCTTCGACTTGAAGTTAACTTCCTTATAGGCTACCTTGTCGATATTGATCAACTGTTTCAGGATGCGCTTCTCCATGAATTTCATGCAGGCGCTATAGCCTCTGTCAAGATAGATCGCACCCACCAATGCCTCGAAAGCATTGCCTCCCATATAACTATTGTGCGATGTAGCCTGACCAGACATCGTGACCATTTCAGTGATTCCCATCTCCTTGGCGAGCTTACCCAGTGTTTCACGCTGTACCAACTTGGAACGCGCATTGGTGAGGAACCCCTCACGCTTGCCTTCAAAATGGCGAAATACGATATCGCCTACCACTGCGTCGAGGATGGCGTCACCCAGAAACTCCAGTCGCTCATTGTTCAGCGGACGACCTTTCTCGTTGCGCTTTTTGACGCTCTTATGCATCAGCGCCTGCTTATAAAGCTGGATGTTTCGGGGATAGAAGCCTAAGACACGGTATAAAGAAGAATAAAGCTCCTTCTCCTTGCGGAAAGGGAGCCTTATCCTATCGATAAAGTTCGAATTATTCAGCATACTTCTTGAATACTACACAAGCGTTGTGGCCTCCGAAACCGAAGGTGTTGCTGAGTCCTGCACGTACCTCACGCTTCTGTGCCTTGTTGAAGGTGAAATTCAGGTTGTAATCGATTTCCTCGTCCTTATCATCCTCCTCGTGATTGATTGTTGGAGGAATGATGTCGTTCTTGACAGCCAACAGGGTTGCCATAGCCTCAACAGCTCCAGCAGCACCCAACAGGTGACCGGTCATTGACTTGGTAGATGAAATGTTCAATTCAAAAGCGTGCTGGCCGAATACTTCCTTAATAGCCTTAGCCTCGGAAATATCACCAACGTGAGTTGATGTGCCATGAACATTGATATAGTCAATATCCTCGGGCTTCATACCGGCATCTTCCAATGCGTTCTGCATCACAAGCTTGGCACCGAGTCCCTCAGGGTGAGAAGCGGTGATATGGTGAGCATCGGCACTCATACCGGCACCAACCATCTCGCCATAGATCTGTGCACCACGAGCCTTGGCATGCTCCAGTTCCTCGAGAATCAGACAGCCTGCACCCTCACCCATGATGAAACCATCACGGCTGGCACTGAATGGACGACTGGCTTTCTCGGGCTCGTCATTACGAGTGGAGAGGGCGTGCATGGCGTTGAAACCGCCTACACCTGTCTCACAAATAGCTGCCTCGGCACCACCAGCCACAATCACGTTAGCTTTGCCCAGACGAATCAGGTTGAAGGCGTCAGCCAATGCATTTGAAGAAGAAGCACAAGCTGAAGATGTGATATAGTTGGGACCATGGAAACCATACATGATAGAAATCTGACCTGCAGCAATGTCGGCAATCATCTTAGGGATGAAGAAAGGATTGAACTTTGGACCATCCTCACGATGTACACCATAATAGCTGACCTCTTCCTCGAAAGTCTTGATACCACCGATACCAACACCAAAAACCACACCAATGCGGTTCATGTCTTCAGCATCCAGATCCATCTTGCTATCCTCGACGGCCTGCTTGGCAGCGATGATGGCAAGCTGGGTATAACGGTCCATCTTGCGGGCTTCCTTACGGTCGATAAAATCAGTTACATTCAGATTCTTAACTTCGCAGGCAAACTGCGTCTTGAACTTAGAGGCATCGAAAAGGGTAATCGGTGCTGCACCACTCTTACCTGCTAACATGTTTTCCCAAGTCTCCTTAGGATTGTTTCCAAGTGGTGTAACGGCTCCAAGTCCTGTTACTACTACTCTTTTTAATTCCATAATTTAAGGGAATAGTGAAAAAGGAAAAGTGAAAAATTTGCTACCGCACTCCATAGTGAAATGAAATGGGGGTAGCAAATTTTTCACTATTCACTTTTCCTTTTAACTTTTATTTTGCGTTCTCCTCGATGTATGCGATAGCATCACCAACGGTAGCAATCTTCTCAGCCTTGTCGTCGGGAATAGAAATACCGAACTCCTTCTCGAACTCCATGATGAGCTCTACTGTATCCAATGAATCAGCACCAAGGTCGTTAGTGAAACTTGCCTCTGGCTTTACTTCTGCTTCGTCAACACCAAGTTTGTCTACGATAATAGCCTTTACTTTGCTTTCAATTTCTGACATAATTTTGTTCTTTAAAATGTTAATAAAATGATTTCTTTTTCAAATGTGCGCGACCACAATCGTGGCTTAGCGGGTGCAAAGTAACGAAAAATTAATGAATTACGCAAATTATTTACATAAAAAAGCATCTTTGATTGCACAAACCACTATAAACTGTGCATCATTTGCTGCAAAAAGGGGGTCATTTTGACACCTCTACACGTCAAAACGCTCCCTTCGAAGTGGATAATGATTACGTAAATATTCGAAATCTGAAGGGTTAGCCTTTAGTGCCGCGCTGTCTGTCAGGGGATTATAAAGTTCCAAAGGATTGCCGGTATAATGGAAACTGGAAGGCAACTTGGGTGGCAACACTTTTTCTGGTACCGGCAAACGGAAATGTTGACAAAGAGCTTCTATCACCATATTGTCGGCATTGGCCTTACCGTCAGCCGAATAACCTGCTATATGAGGAGTGCCGATGAAGACGCGCCGGAGTAAATCGAGATTCAACTGGGGTTCTCCCTCCCATACGTCGAGAACGGCGTCACGCACCCTTCCCTCCTGCAGCGCTGCCAACAGGGCGATATTATCAACAACTCCTCCCCGGCTTGTATTTATTATATAAGGTATAGGAGGCAACTGTCTGAAAAAATGCTCGTCAGCCAAATGCCAGGTGGCATATTGTCCTTCACGGGTCAGCGGTACATGGAAAGTAATGACGTCTGCCTGCTGTGCTATTTCCTCCATCGAGACGAAATCTGAATGACCTAATGGTGGGTCGCATACCAACACGCACATTCCCAACCTCTCTGCCACCTTCCTCACTTTAGCACCCACATGTCCGCAACCCACGATACCGATGGTTGACTGCTGAAGCGAGAGTCCCTTCTCCTGCGCTAAAAGCAGCAGGGCTGATTCCACATACTGAGCCACAGACGAGGCATTACACCCGGGACAACTCGTCCACTGAATACCAGCCCGTTCAAGATAAGGGGCATCAATATGGTCGAAACCTATCGTTGCCGTTGCCACAAACTGCACTTTGCTGCCCTTCAGCAAAGCCTCGTCACAACGAGTACGGGTACGAACTATCAGGGCATCGGCATCCCTCACATCAGCAGCACTGATAGAAGCACCACTCAGCGCCACCACTTCATCAGCCAAGAGATGCAGTTTCTCTTGGATAAAAGGTATCTTATCGTCAACAACTATCTTCATATTGGGCACAAAGATACAAAATATATTTAAATTATGAACTATGAATTATGAACTATGAACTATTTTTTGTATCTTTGCAACCAAACAAAACAAAATATAGAAATGTCATTTACAAGAAAAGCTAATGAAATTTTCTGTCAGGCGATTCGTGACTATCACCTCAAGGACAATGTAGATACACCCATCTCCAATCCTTACGAGCATGGAACTATCGAATATGACCTCTACTCAAAATGCTGGATTGACACCGTTCAGTGGCATTTGGAGGACATCATCCGCGATCCGCACATCATACCTGTAGATGCATTAGACCTGAAGCGCCGCATTGACCGCAGTAATCAGGACCGCACTGATTTGGTAGAACAGATTGACTCCTATTTCCGTCAGCTCTATCAGAATGTGAAGCCACTTCCTGATGCCCGTCTGAACACGGAGAGTCCTGCCTGGGCTGTTGACCGTCTATCGATTCTCGCGCTGAAGATTTGGCACATGCAGGAACAGGTGGATCGCAAGGATGCTGATGCTGCCCACATTCAGAAATGCCAGGCAAAACTGGACGTTTTGAAAGAGCAGCAGGTGGACCTCAGTACATCTATCGACCAATTGCTGGAAGACATTGAGGCTGGACGCAAGTATATGAAGGTATATCGCCAGATGAAGATGTATAACGATCCTTCCACCAATCCTATCCTTTATAAGAAATAAGAGAGATGAAGACAGACCACATTCTCATCATCCGCTTTTCGGCGCTTGGCGACGTAGCTATGCTGGTGCCCGTGGTCTATTCCCTAGCCCATCAGTATCCCGATGTACGTATTACGGTACTAAGTCGCAGCTATGCCCGCCCTTTCTTCGACGGACTGGCGCCTAATGTGGGATTTATGGAGGCCGACCTGAAGCGTGAGTATCACGGCATCAAGGGGCTCAATGCACTCTTCCGCCGATTGGCAGCCAAGCAGTTCACCCATGTTGCCGATATGCACAGTGTGCTCCGTTCGGAATTCTTGAGAATGCGTTTCAATTTAGGCTCATACAAGGTGGCTCATATCAATAAGCACCGTAAAGGGCGCAAACGGTTGACTGCATCTGTCAACAAGAAGCTCATCCAACAGCCTACCCCCTTCCAAAACTATGCTGATGTGTTGGCCCGACTGGGTTACCCCATTGAACCGGAGTTCCACTCCATCTTCCCTGATGAAGGAGGCGACCTGAGTTTATTGCCTGAGAACGCTCAACTCTCAACTCTTAACACTCAACTTAACATCGGCATTGCTCCCTTTGCTGCCCACGAGGGAAAGATTTATCCTCCCCAACTGATGCAGCAAGTGATTGAGCAACTCACGAAGAAATATCCTGAGGCCAATATCTTCTTGTTTGGTAAGGGTGAGCGTGAAGACAAGCAGTTTACTGAGTGGTGCTCCCTATATAAACAATGTGTCTATGTTAAGCAACATTTGGAGACCATCAAACAGGAACTCATCCTGATGAGTCATCTCGACGTGATGCTCTCCATGGACTCAGCCAATATGCACCTGGCCTCACTTGTGGCCACACCAGTGGTCAGCGTCTGGGGAGCCACCCATCCCTATGCGGGATTCATGGGATGGAACCAGGGTACTGAGAATGCCATTCAGGTGCCACTCCCTTGTCGCCCCTGCAGTATCTACGGACAGAAACCCTGTCGCCGAGGCGACTATGCTTGCATGAACCGTATTGCTCCCTCGATCATCGTGGAGCACGTCGTTCAGATAATATCAAATAAAAATGTCTAACTAAACAAAACCTTTAATTATGAAGAAGTACATTTGTGACGTATGTGGTTATGTGTATGACCCCGCAGTAGGTGACCCTGACAGTGGCATTGAGCCAGGAACAGCTTTCGAGGATATTCCCGATGATTGGGTATGCCCCGTCTGCGGAGTGGGAAAAGACGATTTCTCTGCCGAGGAATAAACGAAGGAAAACAAACTATGACAACGGGAGTCTTACGGTGAAACGTGAGCCTCCCGTATAGTTTTTGTCTATCTCTATATCGCCACCCATCAGACGTGCCTGACGCCTGCTGAGATAGAGACCCAAACCCAGTCCCTCGCTAAAGGCACTCAGCTTGGTGAACATCGTGAAAATACGTTCGTAGTCTTCAGGCAAAACACCTTGTCCTGTGTCGCTGACGCTGAACTCCACCCATTGGGCATCCTGCTGACGACAATGCAGAGTAATATTGCCTACTTTTGTAAATTTATTGGCATTCTCCAATAATTCACGAAGAATCATCCGCAAACTCTCACGATGAGTCTTGATGCAGAACGTGTCAGACACCTTGGTTTCCATACTCATGCTGACAGTGGCTGGGTATCTGAGTATGACACTGTCCATCACCTCCTGACAAAATGCATTACAAGCCACCTGGTCAGTACGCTCTATCTTTGTACATTCTTCTAAGGCAGAGATGGTCAGAAGATTGCTGATAATAGTCTGAATGTCCTGACTGTTTTGCAGGATACCGGTTGAGATGGACTCGATATCCTCGTCCAAAAGCATCTCGCAGTCATTCTGCAATACTTGTGCAAAACCTCCGATAATGTTCAGCGGGGTGCGTATCTGGTGAGTCAAATCCTGTATGAACTCCGTCTTCTTGCGGTCGGCCTCCTCAGCTTTACTCTTGGCAACAACCAGTTCTTCGTTGCGCTGTTCGGTTTCTGCTTTCACCTTTCTCAGGTCTGTCACATAACCCGTGATAGACTCCTGCATGGTGGCAAAGGCATTCTGCAGTTGTCCTATCTCGTCCACCCTGTCGGTCTTAGGCAACTGATGGTCGAAATCAGCCTGCGCCATGTTGTGGGCTTGGCGAACCAACAGACGGAGCGGGCTGACGGCCTGACGCGACAATACATAACAGAAGGCGAGCATCAGAATCAGTCCGAAGAGAAGAATAGAGACGACGATTAAGATAAGGTGGCGATAACCCCTGAAGATGTCACGCTCAGGACAAACAATACATACCGTCCAACCAGCACGCTGCAGCGATTTGCGAAGTACCAGACAGTCTCTGCGCTCCAAATCCTTTTCACTGGCATTCTGATTACCCGAAGCAATGAGGTGTCCATCCTTACCAATCAACAGATAGAAGGAGTGCGGATAGGGTGTCTCCTGGGCGAGAATCTCCGACATTCGGGGCTGGGAAAGATCGACGGAAATGACTCCCACCTTTCGTCCGTCAGGGGTGACAAGGGGTTTGCAGTATGAGGCTATCATTTCTGTGTCGTAAGCCCCCTCGCCACTGTCGTAATCATAGAAGGGGTCTATCCAACAAGCCTTTTGCGTCTTCATCGGCTCTTGATACCATAACATCTCGAAATAACGGTAGTTGTCGTTACCCTCCTGTTCCGTTTCGATATGCCCATCATTATTTGAGGAATAGGCAGAGAAATATTTTCCCATCCCCTGGAAAAAATCCGGCTCCATAGCAATACTGCATCCATAGAGGTTGGGATTGAGTTCCAATATACGCCTTGAATAAGCAAACAGGGAATCAGGCTGCAGGTTGCGCACCACCACCCAGTCGGTATTGTTGGTTGCTACCTCCACCTCGTCGAGGAGTCCTTCCAATCGCAACGATGTGTTGTCGAGTGCCTTTGAAGCCTCT